>WBZS01000018.1_pt1:0-195000 | contig 495709 bp, 406 predicted proteins | sample 5204201 | NCBI WGS metagenome assembly WBZS01 (sample SAMN12344357, study PRJNA552823) | activated sludge metagenome | biome: Activated sludge suspended growth; feature: Nitrification reactor; material: Wastewater; isolation source: activated sludge from nitrification reactor of... | reverse complement strand
GAGAGGCGGTAAACCTACTCGCTTTTTTGCTTTGTCAAAAGCCTCGTCTGCAATAGCAGTCAGCTTTGCCTTTTACAAAATCTAAAGCTATCATTGTGTGTTCATTACCCAGTATTTTCGCAATTATCTCAGATTAGTCGGAACTAAAAGCCATGATAAAAAGTTCTACCAAAGCAAAATTGTCACGGATCGCACGCGAGCGCAAAATGGCCGCCAAGGCGTTGTTTTCAACTAAACATACGTTGCTCGCGCATATCATTCCGATGCGCCGCTGTAATCTGGCCTGCGGTTACTGCAACGAATATGATAAGACTTCCGATCCAGTACCATTAGAAGAAATGAAACGGCGTATTGATAAATTAGCGTCGTTTGGCACTGCACTCATCGTTATCAGCGGCGGCGAGCCGATGATGCACCCGCAGATTTTTGAAATCATTAGTCATATTCGCAGCTACAACATGCTGTGCGGCTTAATCAGTAACGGCTATTACATGACCAGAGAAAATATCCGTAAGCTGAACGAAGCCAAGCTAGACTACCTGCAAATCAGCATTGATAACGTCACGCCCGACGAGGTCTCGCAAAAAAGCCTGAAGGTGCTTGCACCACGTTATTTGCGCTATCTTTCGGAAGATGCGGAATTCCATATCAATATCAATTCTGTCATTGGCGGCGGCATTAAGAATCCAGATGATGCGCTTGTCGTCGCGGAAAAGGCAGTAGAATTAGGCTTTTCGACATCACTCGGCATCATTCACGATGGCAGCGGGCAGCTCAAACCTTTAAGCCCGAAAGAAATGGATATTTATCGGCAACTAAAAAAATTTGGCAAAAGCGGATGGACGCGTTTCAATGGCTTTCAGGATGATTTAGCCGAAGGCAAAGCGCACGAATGGCGTTGTCGCGCGGGCGCACGCTACATCTATGTTTGCGAAGAGGGACTGGTGCATTATTGCTCACAACAGCGCGGTTATCCGGCGGTTCCGCTCGAACATTATTCAATGGAAGATGTGCGCCGCGAATTTTATACAGAGAAACCGTGCGCGAGTTATTGCACCATTGCTTGCGTACAGCAAATTGCCTACTTCGATAATTGGCGCGCGCCGCAAAAACCTGATAATCGCCCATCTTTACAGGGCGAATTTGAAGGCGGCAGATTTTAGTGCTTGGTAAAAACTGAATAAATTCCTCTTCCCGTGAATGCAAAAGAAATGGTATGGTTATGCCGATTTCTTTTGCATTTTCTTTTTATGCCCAGCCTCAGAAAATGAATTTCCTATGCTTTTGATAAACGGCTCTTTTGGTGAGGGCGGCGGACAAATTTTACGCACGTCGCTGGCTTTATCGCTCGTTACTAACAAACCATTTCGCATTGAAAAAATTCGCGCCGGACGCGAAAACCCTGGCCTTTTACGCCAACATCTTACGGCGGTAAAAGCTGCCGCCACGATTGGTAACGTAGAAGTCACCGGTGATGAAATTGGTTCGCAGCAACTCACTTTTCTTCCCAGCAAAATTCAAACAGGCGAATTTTCATTTGCTGTTGGCACAGCGGGCAGCGCGACGCTGGTATTGCAAACAATTTTGCCGGCGCTTTTATTGGGCGATGGCACGACAACTACGTTGACGTTGGAAGGCGGCACACATAATCCATTTGCACCGCCGTTTGATTTTTTAGCGCAGACATTTTTGCCGCTTGTGAATCGAATGGGAGCCAATGTTCATGCTGCTTTGGAACAACATGGATTTTATCCCGCAGGCGGCGGAAAATTTCGCGTCCGCATTGACTCGGCGTCAACCTTGCGCAAAATCGAATTGCTCGAACGCGGCGCGATTACTGCCCAAACCGCTCGCGCATTAGTTGCGCACTTGCCGCTTGATATTGCCGAGCGTGAACTATTGCTGCTTGCGCGCAAATTGCAATTGCCGAGTGATGCCGTTCGTGCTGAAAAAATTGTTCATTCGCGTGGCCCTGGCAATGCTGTTTTTGTTGCCGTGGAAAGTAATCACGTTACCGAAATTTTCACAGGCTTCGGCGAACGCGGCGTCAGCGCCGAAGCCGTAGCCAATTCCGTCGTCAAACAAGTGCGTGAATATTTAACGGCTGAAGTTGTCGTCGGAGAATATCTCGCAGATCAATTGTTGATTCCGATGGCATTGGCGGGCGGCGGTGCATTTTCGACGCTGCCTTTGTCAAAACACGCCACAACCAATATTGAAATCATCAAGCAATTTTTAGCGGTAGATTTTGTGGTCGAAAAGTTAAGTAACCGCGCTGTAAAAGTTGAAGTCGTCAGCTAATAAAACAAAAGGCACAAGTGCAGTCAAAATTTGCGCCTGTGCCTTGTGTGTATTTTGCGGTTGCGTTTATTTTGTCTTTACAGCGAGGCTGCCAACATTGGCATTCGCATCCAATGCGCGTAGAGCGATTACGTGCGGCTTGGCATCTGGCAAGACAACGCTTACCTTAAAATCTTCGCGGCGCGCGTCAGCCATGCCGTCTACGGGAAATACAGCTTTCCACACACCGCCATCAACCTGATATTCCGCGCGACGAATAATTGCCGTTTTGTCTTCCGCGTGAAAAGTGACTTCGACGTTGTTGCCTGATAATTGCGGCGCATCCGCTGTCACAATAGGCGCAGTGTTGTCCACTTCAATTGCCTCTGTTTCATGCTCATCAGTCAGCCCTGCATTATTTGGATTTGATTGGGCGTCGCTCGCTACAACCTTAAAAACATAGCGGCCATCAGGCAAATCACTCGCTTCAATCGTATAAAAATTTTCGGTGATGCCTATTTTAAGCGGATAATATTCTGTACCCGTTGCCGCGCGATAATACACAGCGTATTCCAATTTATCGCCATTGCGATCTTCTGCCGTCCACTGCAAAGCTATTGCGCCTTTTTGATAATATTTGCGCGGCGGCACATTTGTCGCAGCGCCGAAAGTCGTAGGATCAATGCCTGATTGTTCAATGAAATGATCCAGCGGTTGTTGCGGCGTTGCTTGCAACGCAATGCCTGGTGCTTGCACCGCAAGCGAAGTGATCGAGGGAGCCAAATTGCGCGGCAAATAAGACACCGTCACTTCGCGCAATTTTGTGGCAACCCCTTTGAGCGTCGCGCGCCATTGCACATAACGTGCACGCGGGCTGCTGATTGCGCCGCCATCCTGCGTTTTAATTGCAGCCGACCAATCACTCCACGTCGAATCAGGATTTCCGGTGTTGCCGCTGCGTGTTTGTAATTCGACATCACCTTCGCCCACAAAAGAAATTCTTCCCCACGTTGCAACGGTGCTTGCGTCACGTACAGGCGAAGTGAATGACCCACTCGCTACAGTGTTGTTGCCAAGCTTAAATAATTTGCCCAAATTTGATGACGCAGCGTAAAGCTGCCCTGCCGCCGTTTTCACAAAACGCGACGTTTGCGCTTCGTTAGATTGAACATGCAACGAAGGTTTACCATCGGGCGCAACTCCAAAAATTCGCCCTTTTTGTCCAGTGCCAATCAGCGCGCGTCCGCCATCTTCCAGCGTAATCGTAAACGCAGTAACATCCGCCGAACTCCAAACCGTATCCGTCACACCATTCGCATCAATGCGATAAAGCGCGCTCTTGGCTTGCCCGCTGGAACTGCTGGTGGACGTGGTTGTACTTGTGCTTCCGCCGTCAAGAATTTGTACGTCGCTAATCGTGACTGTAACGCCTTCGTCCGAACTCAAGACAGTCGGACTGCTGGAAGAAGCAGATGATGATCCACTACTTGCTGCGCCGCTGCCTGCTGAATCTGCTAGCCCCAAGGCATAAATCGCACCATCTTTGCCGAGCGCAATTTCACGAATTTCTTTTTGCGCTGAATCAAACAACGTGAACGCTTTGCCATCGGGCGTAATGCGCAACAACAATCCACCAGGATCAGTGCCCGCCAAAATATTTCCCGCCGCATCAACTTTCAGCGCCGTAATATTTGCTTGCGTAGTCTTAATCAGCGGCGCTCCTTTGCCATCTGGCGTCACCCGATAAATTGTTCCCTTATCGCCTGTGCCAACTAATAATCTTCCTTGCGCGTCAAAAGTCAGCGCCCAAATATATTTTGTTTTTGGCTCAAAAAAGACGCTCGCTTCGCCTTTAGAATTAATTTTGTAAACTTTGCCATCAGGAGCCGTACCCGCATAAACATTACCTGCACCGTCCACCGCTAAGGCCATCACATCAAGTTCACTGGTTTTATAAAGCAGCGCTCCTTTGCCAGAAGAATCAACTTTAAAAACTCTCCCTTCGTGGCCTGTGCCAAGATAAATATTGCCAGAATTGTCAGCGGCAGTAGCCCAAATATAAGCCTGCTTCGTATCAAAAACTTCCGTGAAGGCTGGAGCCAGCGTCAGCGTGCCGTTGTCGGCAATGGAAACACCATTCGCATCGCCTTTATCAATATCTGCGCGCGTCGTCGTCCGCCAGAAAATCGGGCCTCCGGCGAAGCTGCTGATAATTGTTAGAGAAAAGACTGGGAGAGCTAAGAGGGAAAGGAATAATTTTTTCATTCGTTTTTTTGAATATTATTTTTTGTATAGACTGCGAATTATTTCTCGACAACATTCAATGTTAGTGTCTTTTGTCCCGAAATCACAAAAGTTGCGGGCAACAATTCTTTTTCGTAAACCGTCAATGAACGCATCGTAGTAAAACCACCTGTCGTGCGCTCCGAACCCAATGTAGCCAAAATTGAGGGTGGTAAATTTGGCATTTCTTCGTTATTGATAATCGCGCCGTTATCACTGCGTGAAAGCCTTGCGTATAGACGATCTCCCTTGCGCAACCGATTTAATTCGCGCACAAGTTGGTTCACCGATTTTGGCGTGAAGCCTGTGCGAGCATCAGCGCTTTGCACCGATGCTCCGTCGCCAACCATTAATTGCAATTGACCGAGCGGCGCGTCAGATGGAATTTCTATCTCAAAGCGCTCTACATATTCGCCGCCGCCATCAGTGCGCGCAAAGGCTTGTAGTTGAATTTTTTCACCGCGTGTTACTTCAGTTTTGCTGATCCACAATTTTTCCAACTTGCCTGTGCTGCGGACGTCACTCGAAGCAATATTCAGTGTGATTTTTTCGATCTGCAAATCCTTAAAGCCGCTATTAATAAGCATCGCCACAGGCTGCGTGATTGCAAACACCGTAGCCAGCGCCGCATTTCCTGATGAAATCCGGTTTTCCAATTTAATCTCTTGTTCACCTTTTAGCTTGATGTTCGATTGAAAGCGCAGTGTTGCATCACCTTGTTGTCGTTCTGTGCTAAGGATACTTTGCAAAGCTGTGATTTGCAGTAATACTGGTGAAAACAAGCGATCCTTCACCATCTCAAATTTGTAATTACGCACTTCGCCGCGACTCGTTGTCATATTGATTTCAACAGGAATCATGGTTGGCGCGATACCAAGTTCCCCATAAATCCCAGTCGCGCGATCACCGCGCAAGGTACCAACCATTGCGGTTGGTTTCGCAAGCTTAAATGAATTTGATACGCTGGGAACGACAGTGATGACTTCGCCTTCATTCATTGGCCATTCAGTGACGCCCAGCGACAAAAACGGATGCCCGAACGCATAAATTTTATTGCCATCACGATGCGTGACTGTACCGGAAGCAGACAACGAAAAATCGCCACGCACCAGCGGCACAACAATCGTCGCGCCAGGTTTCAGCGTATTGCCATTCGTTTTGCTCAAGTCTTCAATTTTCGCCGCGCTCGCCGCACCCACCACGGGCATCATCCCCATCGCTTGCAATTGCGGCATAAAGCGTTCGATGACTTCTGACGTTACGCCTGTAATTGCCAGCGGCGTAGCGATTGGTTTTAGCACAGGCGCACTAACACCGGAAACATTATTCGTAAGCGGTGCTAGCGGGCTCACAAACGAAGTAAATTCGCGCGAATTTTCCTGGTAAGAAATTTCAGAAAAAGAAATCGAACGTGGCTGATCTGACGTTTTTATCTCGCCTTGTTTTTCCTCAAAAATGCTCACCATATCCTGAATCGGAGTAATGCCGCCAATCGCTTCTTTAGAAAAATTGAATGCAAACGCAATCGCGCCTACGAGCTTACCGTCAATGTAAACAGGGCTGCCGCTCATCCCTGCAAATACGCCTGTGCGATCCGTTTCAGGGCTGATTAATTTGACGATGATGGCGTTTTGCTTGGGGTTATTAAATCCTTCCAACGTGCCAAGAATTTCTAATTCAAACGGCTTCGGCTCGCTGCCTTCAAAAACCGTGTATGCAGTCGCGCGCATCCCTTTGCGAATTTCTGAGAACGGAAAAAATGCCGATGATTGCTGATTTTTTTGAGCGGGAGTTTGAGCAAAACTGACGAGGCTGAAACTGATGAACAGGAGGAGAGTTAATAAGCGATTCATATTTTGTGGTATTACCTCTGCACCGAAAATTTTTTTGCACGGCTAAGACATAAACGTCTATTAGCCAATAAACTATAACATATTCGTGTGTGCAGTTCAGAAATATCCAGCCCAAATGCATGGAGTTCAAGCTTTAGCTTGCCTTTCTCCCGCGAGCGCGGCGTGGCAGAATAAGAAAATGATTGCAGCGATTCAGGCAGGCGGGCGCAGTTCGCGCATGGGCGAAGACAAATCGTGGCTTATAATTGACGGGCGTCCGATGATTGAACACGTTCTCGCGGCAGCGCAGCCTGTCGTCAACAAATTAAAAATTGTCATCAATCACGCAAACCCAAATCGTGCCCGCTATGAAAATTTAGCAGCGCATTGGCAAGCGGAATTGCTTTACGATTCGCATGATTTTCGCGGCCCACTCGGCGGCATCGAAACCGTTTTGCAGCAATGTTCAGCGGGCGAAGACGCTTTAATTCTCGCCTGTGATTTACCATTTGTGACGACAGAATTCTTACGATTTTTGTGCGCGATTCACGCTACAGAAAAAAGCACGTTGACCGTTTCACTTGATCAAGCTAATCGCCCGCAGATGCTCGCGGCAATTTATTCATCGGTTTGTTTAGAACCTATTTCAAAATTATTAGCGGCGAATGATTTGAAGGCGAGGTTACTGTGCGAACAGGTTGTTACGCGGTTTGTTTCATTTGCTGAGTATGAAGATTTACCAAATGCGGCCTGCTTGCTGATGAATGTTAACAGGCAGGAAGACCTTCATAACATGAGGGCTTAGTGCAAAATCAGAAAGTTTCACCACAGAGACACCGAGTAACCACAGAGATACACAAAGAACCGCTCTCTGTGAACCTCTGTGCGATCTCTGTGCCTCCGTGGTGAAAACATTCCCACGCTATCTCTTAACTTTGCACTAGCTAATAAAATATTGGCTTGCACTGCACTTTCCAGCCATCCGATTATTTCTCTTGTGCGCGTCGGTTACGCTTACGTTGCAGTCTTGCCGTCATTCCCACCAATCCCGTTCCCAGTAAAAACAACGTCGCAGGCTCTGGCACGGGCGCAGTCAATCCCGGAGCCGAAATTGAAAGCGTCATGTTGTCAGTAGTAGCTCCTGTAATAACATTTAAATTTCCGGCTGAAGTTCCGCCCCCTGTCGCCCCAGTGAATATTCCTTTTCCGCCTGTAATCGTGTAGCTCAAGGCATACGTCGTATCACCATTTTGATTGGCCTGTTGAATCGTGCCTGCGAATGTTCCTGAAAAACTATCGCCACTAGGCAAACTATAGGTGAATGTTCCTTTGTTTGGATTAGAACCATCGGGGTTAAGAACGGTAAGATTGACCGAACCCAATGAGGAAACTGAAAGCGCACCTAATGGAGTGTTGTATTTAGCATTGAAAGTAAATTCGAGGGTTGTTGCGGTTGGCGGCCCAGTTGGAACGGAAAGCCCCAGCCCTGTCGCACTAAAAGTGATCGTATCGGCTTTCGCTGTTGCGCTTAGGCCAATAAAACAAGCCATTATTGCTATTCCAACGAAGGTGAGTATTCGTCGCTGCTTCATAAAATTTCCTTTCAAAATAAAGACAAGTTCGTAGCAAGACTGCGAACTTGCCGAAGGTTGGAGAGAGCCACGATGCGTCAATAAAACCACAACTGACGTGAGTGAGATGCCGGTAGAATTTGAGTTGAATAGCTGGTAAAAAATAGCCTGCGACAGTAATAATATCATTCAATGTAGTGCCGCGCTAAAACGATTATGCGCTATGCCGTCATTTCTTGTGACTTGCCACGATGCGCGCAGGCTTCGGCTTGATTGATGCCGTAATCGCGCGTTTCGCCTTCATCTACACGCCGAAACGCGGCTTCGACTAAATTGGCGAATAACACAGCGGTCACTTGCATCGCGTAAATCGTGTCATCTACGTCGCGTTGATTGAGCAAAAGATTTTCCACGTAATCTGCCATCAACAGGTTATGCCCAACATCGGCTTCGTTGTGTTCCAGCAAAAATGACATTGCATTCATTGGCACGCCTGCGCGCACAAATCCTTGCGCGTATTGTTGTCCAAAATGCGTAGGCAAATATTCCAGATGAAACACAAACCCCAGATAACTAATTGGATTGAGATACTGAATCAGATAAAACGAAAAGCCGATCATCGCGCTCGTGGCTGGCAGAGGACGCTCATTTGGGATGTTTTCGGTATTGACTCCGAGCGCGCGCAAATCGGCTAAAGCAAGTTGGTCGTGGCCTGTTTCGCTGCTGGCGTGTTGCAGCATTTTTTTAATGTATTCGCGTTGTGCGCCGCGCAAATGCACTTGAATCGCGGCAAAAAATGGCGGCGATTCACGGGCATAAAAATATATTTCGCGCAGCAAAGATTGATAATGTGCCACCGTAAAATCGCCTGTTAACAAACGCTGCATACCCGTCATTGCATTGAAGTGTGGCACTTCAACAAACCAGGCATTTTCGAGTGCGGTTAAGTTTTTTCCCTTCATTAATTTTTCCTTTGTTTTTAAGTGCATCGTAAAATAAGTTTTCTGGTAAAAATGTGGAGCGGGTTCTTTACCCGCGCTTATTTGCTAAGCTTTCAATTGGCGGGTAGAGAACCCGCCCCACCTCACTGTGGCAATATTTAAAAGTTGGTCACGCAATAACCCGACTCGCTACTGCTCGCGGTACTGTACTGGCTATCGCTCCAGGCAGAATTTCCTGCTGCGCTGCAACGCTGACATAAAATTCTCTGAACTGCATCGCGCGTTTTTGATCGTTTGGATATTGTTGGCAAAGCGAAAGAATTGGGGATTGGATGCTGTGCAAATAGTCCTGATCTTCTACCATCATCACGAGCGGCGTGACGGAGCCACCTTCGAGGTGAATGAATGATGCGCCGCAAACAAGAAAACCAAATTTTTGATAGAAGGTAACTAATTTGGTTTGGCAAATCAGATAATTCAAAGCAGCTTTTCTCGCCCGCATCACAGCATAAACAGCCTGACACAACTGAGTTGTCAACATCAGCCCTCGGTGACTGTTCACTACAGCTAACTTGGTGGACAACGAAAAATCTGTTAATGAACAAGGCATGAAACGCTTGAGCGTTTTCAGCCGCAGTAAGTTTTCGTATTCCGAAAAATCCGTGGTCGCCGCATTATTGAACCGCACGCAACCCACCAATTCTCCGTCCAACCAGGCACCAATATTGTCACCGACAGCATCCCACGGTTCGCAAAGTTCCCGCACCTGATGATTCGCGTGTTCCATGTCCGCGCCAAGCTCTTCGACATACACCTGATAGCGCAGCCGATAGATCGCCTGTAGCTCTGTTTCTGTAGTTGCAATGTGGATGTCGAGCATAATCAATTTCTCTTTCTACATGTTCTGCGTACCAACTTTAGTTAGCGAAGAACCGCCTGAAGGCGGGACTCAAAACACAGGTGAGGGTGATAATTTCAAAACATGGATTGCGCTCATGCCGTAAAACGGAATTGCCGAGCAAAAGCTGCCACGCGGTCAAAAAGTTCTTTTATGTAAAACCAGATTCTTAAAAATGGGAGACCAAACCCCGTGCTTGATCTCCACTATCCAGTATCGAATTGATGTTGAAGAAGTAACTCGAAAACTTATCTGATTGAATAACACGTTTTGAGTCCCGCCTTCAGGCGGCCTCTTGCCAATGCTCGCCAACTAAAGTTGGTACTCAGAACGAAAAAAATGCTCAACCTGCGCATTTTCATGAAATGCCTGAACCGTTCTTGTCATATACTTATGGCCGTCAGGCCATGCAGATGATTCAGGTAATATTTTTTGACTGCATAAAAAGTCGCAGGTTGTAGCAATGCCGCAAGGAGATTGTTGTGTTATCGCTTGCGGCATTACCAAAACAGCCAGCTCAATCGCAAGATGATTTCCCAAAGATTTTGCGCGTGGGCTTGCCGGACATTTTTGGTTGTGCTGTAACTGCCGTGAGGAGAAATACTCGCAATGCACTAAATAAGTCCTTACAGATTTCTGGGAATCGGTGAAAAATTTTCTTACCAAATTCTTACTGAGGGTAAGACGATGACAAATAAGCACGTTTACGCGTTCGGTGCTTTTCAACTTGATCCGCAACAAAGAATTTTATTGTGTGAGGGTGAACGGATTCCGCTCAATCCCAAAACCTACGCAACACTATTGGCCTTGCTGGAAAGCAATGGCGAAGTCATTAGCAAAGATGATTTGCTGGCAAAAGTCTGGCCGGATACGTTTGTCGAAGAAAGTAACCTGACAAAAAATATCTCTATCCTGCGCAAAGCGCTCAGCAACGGTCACAATCATTCCGATTACATCGAAACGATTCCAACAATTGGCTATCGGTTTGCTGAGCCAGTGCAGTTGGTGAATGGCGGCGCGGCGAAGGAGCAACGCAGGGGCGGGGCGAAAGAAGAGTGCGCAGAAGAAAGTAGCACAGAGGCAGAAAGCCCGATTGTTTCTCGTCCTGCTGTTGCCTCATCACAGCGTCGCTTTTGGCTTTGGGCTGGATTGGCATTGTTGTTGTGCGTGAGTATAAGTTTGGTTTGGCTTAAGTGGCCGCGCTCTCAACCCGCCTCCGCTTCCATCGGCGCTTCTGTAGCTGTCATGCCATTTCTAAATCTGACTGGTGATGTGGAGCATGATTATTTTAGTGACGGGTTAACAGAACATTTGATCCAGGATTTGTCACGCCTCAAGGATTTCAAAGTAATCTCGCGCGATTCAGTTTTTCGCTTTAAAGGAAAAGCCGTTGATTGGCGTGAAGTAGGTCAGCAGTTAAATGTGGCGGCAATCCTTGAAGGCAGCCTCAACATCGTAAATGATCGCTTGCAAATCAATGTCCGGCTGCGTAGCACACAAGATGGTCGCGTACTGTGGGCGAGTGAACACAACAATGAAGCATTGGCGAAAGTGTTGACGATTGAAAAAGAAATCGGATGCAGTGTTGCCTCCAACATGCAGGTGATTTTGTGCAACGACGAGGGTTCCAGACTGCAAACCAATAATATTGACGCGTATCTTGCTTACCTGAAAGGCCTATATCAATTCAATTTGCGTACGAGCGAATCACTCAAAAAAGCAATCAAATATTTTGAGCAAGCCGTTGCGCTTGATCCTAATTTCGCGGAAGGCTGGGCAGCAGTTGCAGATTCATATTATGTTGGCAAATGGTATATCCCTTTACCCAACGAAATGGTCGCTAAGAAAGGAAGTATAGCAGCGAAAAAGTCGTGGGGATTGGATCAAACATCCGCGCACGCCTGTTTGGTACTTTGCCAATATCTCAATGATGAAGGGCATACAACAGAAAGCGCAGAGTTATCAAAAAAAATTGATATTCTTAATCCGAATTATGCTCGTTTTTTTCATTCTGGCGCTATCTATCTATCCTTATTAGGACGGTACGAAAAAGGTATTGAGATGATGAAAAAAACGCAGCAGCTTGATCCGCTCTCACTTGTCGTAAACACCGATGTCGGTTATGCCTATTACATCGCGCGACGTTATAACGATGCTATTGTCACTTATCGTAAGGCACTGGCAATGGATGCGCAGTTTTCATTGGCGCATCTGCTGTTGGGATTAGCACTCTCAAAGCAAGGAAATCATCAAGAAGCTATTATCGAAGTCCAACAAGCACAAGATCGCGGCAGCGAATATCTGGCGGCGCTAGGTTATGTTTATGCGCAGGCTGGTAGACAACAGGAAGCCAAAGCAACCTTGCAACAATTGCAGCAATTGGCGCACAAGCAATATGTCCCGTCGTATCAGTTAGCATGGCCCAATATTGCCTTAGGAAATTTCGATCAAGCCCTTGCGCTGATACAGGAAAGCCTACAGAAAAATACTGGCGTCATTGATTTCAAACACCATCCGATTTATGAACCGCTGTTGGCTGATCCCCGGTATCAGGCGTTGCTTAGCAAAGCACATTTTCCCTGGTAAATCATTACCTCGGCAAACAAATGATACTGACATTTCTGCTCTAAAACTTATGTAGTGGATGAGAGCGCGCTTAATGGTGGGATCAAAATGTGAGCAACAGCACAATGTATCGTGCTGTTGCTCACATTACAAAGCAGGCTGCTAAATTAACGCAATATCGAATTGCTCCTGATGCACGGTCGGGTCACTTTTAATTGTGACTACACCCGTGAAATGCGATTCGATGTCGGTGAAAATATCGCGCTCTGTGGTGCGCAAAGCTTTGGCAACTTCGGGGTTTACACGCAAAACAACTTCGTTGGGGTGATCCTGATGTTTGGCAACCCGTCGCGTTTCAGCTAACAAATCGTAGCAAACCGTTTGCGCGCTCTTCACCATACCGCCGCCGCCGCAATAGCTGCACGGCGCACACAGCGTGCGTTCTAGCGATTGCTTCACACGTTTGCGGGTAATTGCAACCAGACCGAAATCATTGAATTGCAGAATTTTCGACGGCGATTTATCGTAGCGTAATTCCTGTTCTAAGGTTTGCATCACGCGTTGACGATTGCGCCGTTCCTCCATATCAATGAAATCAAGAATGATGATTCCACCCAGATCACGCAGCCGAATTTGCCGCGCGATTTCTTTCGCCGCTTCCAAATTCGTTTTGACGATAGTGTCTTCCAAACGATTGGAGCGTCCGACGAATTTTCCGGTGTTTACGTCAATTGCCACTAACGCTTCGGTTTGGTTGATAACAATGTAACCGCCGGAGCGCAACCAAACGCGCGGTTTGACGGCTTTATCCACTTCAGCTTGCACGCCGTACTCTTCGAGGATAGGCGTTTCTTTTGTGTACAATTTGACGCGATTGATAAGCTTTGGCGCAAAGCGATTAACGAAATCTAAAATGCGCTCGTACTCAAATTCATTGTCTACGCGAATTGCTGTGAAATCAGATGAAAGCTGATCGCGCAAAATTCTTTGCACTAAATCCAAATCACGATGCACAACGGCGGGCGCTTTCGAGCGATCCGAACGGCGACGCATATCGCCCCACGTCCGGCCCAAATATTGCACGTCTTCGCGTAACTCTTCAGTCGTGCGTCCGCCTGCTGCTGTGCGCACAATAAATCCGCCGGGAATATTTGATTCCGCGCGCAATTGATTCAACGTGCGTTTCAACCGCTGACGCTCCTCATCCGTACCTATTTTGCGCGACACGCCAATGTGGTCTACCGTCGGCATGTACACAACGTAGCGCCCCGGCAAAACAACGTGCGAAGTAATACGTGCGCCTTTTTGACCAATTGGTTCTTTCGCAATTTGCACGATAACTTCCTGGCCTTCGCGCAACAAATCAGAAATCACCGGACGCGCTGCACGCGGCCCTAAGCTACCACGCGAAGAAAAAAGTCCTTCGTTGCCATTGATTGGCGCTACGTCAGCTTCTTCTTTTTCTTTATCTTTCTCTTTGAAGCTGGAAGGCTTCACATTTACATTCACATTGGCGGTCACATTTCCATTCGCAGGCGCAGGCGCATCAGTTTCTTCGCCACTAGCAGGCCCATCATTCGGTGTGCGGCGACGGCGCCCACGACCACCACGACGTGTGGCAAATTCCGCCCGCGATTGCTTTTCACGAATTTCGGCTTGCGCGTCGGCTAATAATTCTTCGCTCGCTTCAGCCCCAATTTCCACTATGCCTGCTGTATTTTCAGTTGCAACAACTTCTTCCTGGCTCGCGCTGGAGGCGGCAGGTGCAGCAGCAGTTTCTTCATCATCACTGATGCGTTCAAAATCGCCCGCGCTTGTGGCGTCTGCCTGCAACGAACCAACGTGGATTTCTGGTGTGGGTTCGACTTCGAGTTTTTTCGTAATGATTTCCTCTGGCTCTACAACTTTGCTCGGTGCAGACTGTGCCAAATCATCATCGTTGATGCGCTCCATGGGCTCGCCAATTGCGGCTAAGGCCAACGCTAAGTGCGAAACTTTCGGCGCTTCTTCAGCTTCAGCTTCGGCTGCACGGGCTCTTTGTGCCGCAGCTTTGCTTAAAGGCTTTTCCGGCTTCACCGCTTCGGGTTTCACTGGCTCAGCCTCTTCAACGACAGCAGGCGCGTCGTCAGCCTCGGCACGAGCGCCACGTTTCGGACGCGGACGACGGCGACGACGACCAGTGGCTTCTTCTTGCGCTTCGACAGGCTCAGCTTCAGCAATTGCTTCAGCTACGTCTTCGACCACTTCGGCATCAGCTATTTCTTCTTCCATTACAGGAGCGGACGCATCTGCAACCAATTCGACTTCCGGCTCAGCATAATGCAAGCGGCGTTGGCGGCGGCGCAGGAAATCGCTTTCTTCTGAAGGAACAGTTCCTGCTTTACGCGCCTCGACCAAATCTTCTTCCGGCTCATGTTCAATGACTGGCTCAGCGATGAGTTCTTCAATGTGGCTCAAAGCTTCCAGCGTAGCTTCGTCATTTTCTTCCACTTCTGCAGCTTCAATCACAGGCGCAATTTCGGGCGCAGCATTGCGTGCCGGGCGGAATTTATCCGTTCGCTCCTGTCGTTGCGGCTTGCGCTCTTCGCGCTTATCTTCCTGAAACGCGCCTTCAAATTCTTCGTCATCAAGAAAATCTGAAACGTACAAAAATGCATCGCGCTCCAAACCAATGTCAACGAAAGCAGATTGCATACCCGGCAACACCTTCATGACTTTACCCTTGTAAATATTGCCGACAATGCCTTGATTTTCATCGCCACGTTCAACATAAAATTCGGTGACTACATCATCTTCAATGATAGCAATTTTCTTTTCGCGCCCATTTAGGCTCACAATTAATTCTTTACTCATTCATTTCTCCTTCAGAGCATCCAGCGCCGTGCTTGAGAAGCGAAACAGCGCAAAATTGACGCTCTTGTCAGTTGCTAAATAACAACAAAAAAGCTTGCCCGATTCGTGTCAGCATTGGCTGTGTGTGCGCGTAAAAAATCCCACGACGGCGACACAGCGAATAGGGATGTCACGATGGCAAGCTGTAAATTTCTGCTAATTTCCGAATACTGCCAATGAAGTTGCGAATGATAGGCACGGCGCTTTGCGTTCAAGCTTTTAAATAAATGCTTGTAATGGCGCAATGCCAAACTATCAGTCCACATTTTTTCGTTCATTGACAGAACGAAGGCGGTTGCTTTTGCTAAGCCGATCAGCCAAGCCCGCAGCAACGGCGCTAATGCGGTTTTCATCAGGAAACCCTTTTCCTGTAACAAAACATCATCTCGCTGCTGCCTGTGCCAAAGCTATGCAATAACATTTGGCAGCCCGGAGTTTTGTTACAACGGCGAGTTTGCGCAGAGAGTCGTTAATGCGCAGCGAAACTCGCAGGAAAACGCCGTTAGGCGCTTGTATAAAATACTGTTACTTACCGTTATCTTGGGATTAGTTGACAAAACGGCGCAAGCGTACGCTCAGGCATAATCCGAGCGCAAACAATGTCGCTAAAATGGAGGATCCTCCGTGACTCATAAGTGGTAACGGAATCCCCATAATCGGCAACAAACCAAGCACCATTCCCACACTGATCGTGACGTGGTAAAGCAGTAGGCCTGTAAAGCCACTGACCAACAAAGTTCCTTCACGATCACGCGCTTGTTGCGCAGTCTGAACTAAACGCCAAATAATTATTAAGTAAGCCGATAAAGTAAGGAGACTGCCAATAAAACCAGTTTCCTCACCAGCAATTGCGAAAATAAAATCGGAGTGAACTTCTGGCACAAATCCCAACGGCCCTTGTGTGCCGCTGCCAATACCTTTGCCATGAAGCCCACCCGAGCCAACCGCAATGGTGGATTGCTCATTTTGGTAACGATATCGCTTCGCCGCTAATTCAGGCCAATACACAGCCTTGATCCGTTCGCATTTGTAGCTTTGGCAGGCTTTAAGATAAGGAATCGAAAGATACCCAACCAACACAAGGGCTGCGAGTCCGGCGACAATCCAACGCCACCGGATGCCGCAAACAAAAAGCATGACACCAAAAATGGAGCAATAACTAAGCGTACTACCTGTATCGTGTTCTAAATAAACCAGCGCAGTTGGCACCACCCAAATGACACCCACTCTGAGAATGTTTTTCAAACTCGGCGGGCGTTCTCGGACATCTGCCAAATAGCGTACCATCATCAGTAGCGTAAAAATTTTTGCCAATTCTGATGGTTGCCCTCCAATAGGGCCAATTTGAATCCAGTTTTGATTTCCATTGATATTTTTTCCAATCCCCGGAATCAAAACCAGCACCAGCAAAAACAAACCGAATCCATACAAATACGGTGCAAGCCCGAAGATTCGATTGTAATCAACCTGAGTCATCACAAACATGATGACAAGCCCCAACCCCATTGCGACAACTTGTTTTTGCCAAAGTCCTGGCAAATTGGGCTGAGCGCTACGAATTTGCACGACCCCAAAAACCATCAACCCAATGATGACAAAAAACATCATCCAGTCAAAGTCTCTGATAAATTTTGGACTCGGTGCAAACATAACTTTAGTGAGGGGCGAAAAGCAGTTTCCAAGTAAGCCGCGTTAATACGCGAACACACATCACGCTTCTCACGGAGTTTTAGTCAATTGCGCCTGCAATTCAGCGGGCTGACCAAACTTTCTGCGATAATAGAGATCGTAAACTGCGCGGGCGCGTGGCGCAGATTGCTTACCACCAAAGCCCGCATTTTCTGTCAGCACAACGGAGCAGATTTCTGCTTTATCACGTGGTGCAAAACTAATAAACCAAGCGTGATCTTTGTTCTTTGATCCGGCACGTTTATTTGAAGCGACCTGCGCGGTTCCTGTCTTACCACAAACATCAAAGCCTTCAATCCGTGCGCCACCGCCTGTACCGCCTCCTAAATTCACCGCGCCAAACATGCCACGTTTTACAATATCGTGAATTTCAGCACTCATGGGAACTGAGAACGAGGTTTTATCTTCCCAAATCATTTCCGCGTGATATTTTTCTTCACGATCTACGCCCGCAGTAACTTTCAACAAAAAGTGCGGCGTACGCATCGTTCCACCATTTGCCAGACCGCCCACATAACGCAATAGCTGAATGGGAGTAGATTTATTCATGCCTTGTCCAAATGCTGAAGCAGCCATATCGTAATCTGTCCATTTCGCATCGCGCAAAATATCTGCCGCCTGCGCCTCTAAACGTTTTTTTGCTTCAGGGGTAGGCGCTGCTTCTGCGTCCTTAAGTTTGCGTTTACTGAGAGCCTCGTGAATTTTTTGCTTTGTTGCGGCAGTCGGTGGTAAGCCAGTATCTTCGTGCGGCAGGTCAATACCAGTGCGATGCCCAAAGCCAAATTTATCTACCCATTTTGCAAATAGTGGCTCCCCCATTTTCAGGCCCAGCCGATAAAAATAACCATCGGCAGAAACCGTGATCGCGCGCACAATATCGGGATACCCTTCATGCGACATGGAGTGCATTAGATAGCTGCCAAGTTGAATATTGCCGTCCTGTACTTTGGAGTCTTTTGGCGTAATCACACCTTCATTCAAAGCTGCTACCGTAGTCATTAGCTTCCACGTCGAACCTGGGACAAAGCCACCTTGAATCATGCGGTTGTAAAGCGGGCGGTCTTCGTCTTGCCAATACTCAGTGATTGTCTCTTTACCTTCGGGCGTTTTGGCTCGCTGTGAAAACACATTCGGGTCATAAGCGGGGCGACTTACAAAGGCATAAATTTCACCGTTGGTCGGATTCATCACACCAATCGCACCGCGTTCCGCAGGCATTGTATCGCCTTGTTGCTCTGCGACCTGTTGCAATTCCAAATCAATGGTCGTGTACAAATCACGCCCCGGAATAGGATCAGCCTGATCAACCGTTTCTTGAATAATTCCTTTGCTGTCCACTAAGACGCGCCGATATCCGTCGCGCCCCATTAATACCTCGTTGTAACTGCGCTCTAATCCAGCTTTCCCGACAATGTGCCCATAATCAAACCCTTTTTCCGCACTGTACTCGCCGCCTTGCTTGGCGAGCTCCTGTTTACTCACTTCACCTACATATCCAAGCGCGTGCGCCGCCAGTGAAGCGTAAGGGTAATATCGCTGCGGAGCTTGCTCTGCCCTAATTTCGGGATAGTCATAGTTGTGTGACTCGACCCAAGTAATTTCACGAGGTGAAGCATTTTCCTTGACCACGATTGATTGCCAGCGCGGTTTTGTTTTGGCATCTTCTAAACGCTCCGTCAGCCATTGACGATCAATATTCAAATTGTTGACGAGTAATTCAATCAGGGCAGGGAATTTATCAGGTGTAATCTCTTTTTTGCCGAGTTTGCGCTCTAAAATAATATTGAAAGCATTGCGACTATCCGCGAGGACTTTGCCATTACGGTCCAGAATTTTTCCGCGCCGGGCAGTTACCAGCAAAGTACGATAGCGATTTTGATCGGCACGTTCTTTGTAATACTCGGCATTCTTTACCTGTAACCAATACAAACGCGCGCCTAGCGCAAGAAACACAGCAATCGCCAGCAAGCGGACAACTTCCAGTCGCAATTGCATCTGTTGTTTGCCACCCATTGAATCAGCCGGATTGTTTGGTACAGATTTCATTTTTACTTACAGTACTCAACGAACGCGAAACCGTCTTTTCCGTTTTACTTTCCAACGCGACTCGTTATTTTTCACCATCCATTTGCGCCGCCTCGGCATATTGCGCATTGCTTCTGCACGTCGCATTTTAGCACGTCTGCCAAAATCAAAGAGGCGATCAAGTGCAGCGTAAAGAAGGAACGAAACTGCCAGGTTCAAAGTCGGTCCTAAAATTAACTCCAGCGCAGCTTCCTTGGGCATTTTCACATCCACCGTGAAGGTATAAAGCGAAAGCCGTAAAATTGCAGCTACTACACCTGCGCCCGCCACTGTTGCTGCTCTAATCAACAACCCTTCCACCAAAAATGAAGTCGAAACCCAAAAACCAATGTATGCCGCGACCACATAAGAAATGCCGCTTACGCCAAACACCGGAACACCCGATGTCATATCTTGTAAAATCCCTGCGACAGCGCCCGTCACCATCGCCACAACCGGATCACGCATTAGGCTGATGTACACGACAACCAACAATAGCCAGTCAATATATGCTAGCCACGGGGAAATTTGCTTGAGGCTCGTTTGCACAAAGGCAGCAACTAATAAACAAATAGCAATGAGCCAAATGCGAGTTGTGCTAGTAGTCTCGTTCTCCAAAGTAAAGTGTCCGTCAGATACTCCTCAACAGGAGAGTAACAGGAGCAAAGGATGCGCTCCGTAATACATTCAGTTTATTGTTTGGGCGGTTGTTCAGCTTGTTTCTTTTTCTGCTGTTCCGTTAATTTACGCAGCTTCTCTTTTTCCAAATCTTCTTTTTCTTTCTCCCGCTCAATGCGATTGAGGTCTTCCACCTGCGCACGAATTTTCTCTTTCGATACAAGGACGACGCCCACAACATCGAGCTTATTAAGTGCAGCTAACGGCTGGAGCGGCACCAAGTCAGGCGAATTTTCTGCGGCACTCAGTGGCTCTACGACTCGTCCAACGGCAATACCTTTAGGATAAAAACCATCTTGCCCTGAAGTGATAATCAATTCACCAATCTGCGGTTTCTCGCCTGTACCACCAACCAGTTTGAGTTCACAGCGAAAATTATTTTTGCCGTAAGAATTACTGGTGCCTTGCACAATGCCCAGAATTCTTGATTCGCTTGCTTGCCCAACTGTAGCACCAGTCGCGTGGCGCTCATCCGTCATTAACAACACACGGGCTGATGTTGGAGCGACTAAAATCACCCGTCCAACCAAGCCATCTTCAGTTACGACCGGCTGGTCTTTTTCAATTCCAGAGAACGCACCTTTATCAATAGTGACAGTGCGATACCACGTCGTCGAATCACGCGCAATCACTCGTGCCGGAACCGTTTCGGCACCGATTTCCGACTTCCAATTTGTAACTTTAATAATAGCTTCGGCGGCCTTGAGGTCATTCTCAATCTTAATTTTCTCGTTTTGTAGCCGCGCCATTTCTTCACGTATTTTTTTGTTTTCCTCGCGTGAATCACGCAGCGAAACATACTTATCCTGGATGCCCCCCAACCCAGAACCAGTCATAGCGACAAGCGCCTGAAAAGGCTGAAAAATTGCCATCAAAATTTGTGCTCCGAAAGTTCGTCCAGTACGGGCAGGGGAAGGATTAAGTAGCACTACAAACAGATGTACCGCAAGTAGTGCTACCAACAAAAACGGCGGATTGTTTTTCAGGCTGGCTCTAAAATCCACAAAAACACTTGAGGCAGCAATGAGTCGCTAGCAGCAGATTCTTAGCTTTCTTGCCGAAGAACAACCAAATAAAAAATGTCCACTAGCAACCAAATACTATAATTATGCAGGCAGCGTGGCACTATCCCAACGCACGCGACGTAACAAGTTAAAGTCTGAAAGCATTGTTCCGGCCCCTAGTACCACGGAAGATAAAGGGTCTTCGGAAACAGCGACAGGCAAACCTGTTTCTTGCATCAGGCGCGCGTCAAGCTTTTTGAGCATGGCACCACCGCCCGTGAGAACGATACCGCGATCTACGATGTCAGCGGAAAGTTCCGGCGGAGTGCGCTCCAGCGCTACGCGGACAGCATTTACAATTGTTGCGACAGAATCAGCTAACGCTTCGCGGATTTCTTCATCGGTAACAACGATAGTTTTGGGGATTCCTTCAATCAGGTTGCGTCCCTTGATTTCCATTGTTAATTCTTCATCCAGCGGTGCGGCTGATCCCAATTCAATCTTAATCGCTTCTGCGGTGCGTTCACCGATCAATAAATTATATTTGCGTTTGATGTACTGAATAATCGCTTCGTCCATTTCGTTGCCAGCGACGCGTACACTACGTGAATACACGATACCAGAAAGCGAAATAACAGCGATGTCGGTAGTACCTCCGCCAATATCAACAATCATGTTGCCGTGTGGCTCTGTAATTGGCAGTCCCGCGCCGATGGCTGCTGCCATAGCTTCTTCGACCAAATACACTTCCGCCGCTTTAGCACGATAAGCGCTATCTTCTACTGCGCGACGCTCGACCTGTGTAATTTCAGAAGGGATTCCGATCACGATGCGGGGGCTAACCCATTGTTTCCCATTATGCGCCTTGCGAATGAAATATTGCAGCATCTTTTCTGTGACTTCAAAATCTGCAATCACACCGTCTTTCATAGGACGAATCGCTACAATATTGCCAGGGGTACGCCCCAGCATTTCTTTCGCTTCTTTACCAACAGCTTCGACTTTATGGGTAATTTTATTGATGGCAACGATGGAAGGCTCTGACACGACGATGCCACGCCCTCGGGCAAAAACCAAGGTGTTGGCTGTTCCCAAATCAATAGCTAGATCACTCGAAAATAAACTGAAAATTGACCGTAGGTTCATCTAACGTACTTCAAGAACTGTCCAGGGCGGTGCAGCTTGACTTCTGTTACCAAATCCCTTTCAGACTCCTACTCCAAGAAAAAAAAATTATTAGTTTCGAGTTACGAGTATTGAACTGTTAAGTGGGGATGATACCGACAGCAAACTTACGAAAAACAATTCATATCAATAACCCGCTTCATGACTTCGCCAGTTGGACATTATTTTTATTCGCCGCCTTAGCCCGATACATCGCTAAGTCAGCCTTTTCCAGTAAGTCTACAGCAGAATCTGCGGCGCACTCTGGATAAGAGGCAATGCCAAAACTCGCAGTCAGGCGAAAAGTATTTTCACTTCCGCCACGAAATTGATGGTCAGCGATTTTTTGCCGTACCCGCTCAGCACTAACACTCGCCTTTTCGGCATCTGTGTTTGGCATCACGATGGTAAATTCATCGCCACCATACCGCGTCACGACATCTGTATCACGGACAGAATCCATCAACAAATTAGCGGCTTCCTTCAATGTTTCGCTTCCAACGCGATGACCGAAGCGATCATTTACTCCCTTAAAGCCATCTAAGTCAATGAAAATAACGGCAACTTGCCCACCATAGCGTTTTACGCGCTTGAATTCGGCCTCAATATATTGGCGTAAATAGCGGCTGTTATGCAGTTGCGTCAAGTCATCCTGCATGTAAAGCCGCTCTGCGCGCGCAAATTGCATCGCGTTGTTAAGTGCTAAAGATGCTATAGAAGAGACTTGTTGTAAAGCGTCCTGCTCATCGTTGTTAAAAATCGGTTCCCCGACAGTCCGTGTTGCCTGTCCGACACCAACAGTTTGTGTTCCCGTTTTGAAGGGAAAGCAAAGGATAGAACCGAGCGGCTGGCCCTGGTCATCAGTCCCGCGTTGATGCTTGTCAACTGTGCCAATATTTTCAATTTCATTTTGTTGCAACACAACCATTTCTCCTTGACGAAAAACGCGCTCAATCAAACCTTTACCATCCACGCGTAAAGTCAGGGATGGCGGTCTGTTTCTAACGCCTTCAGAGCCGATCAACTCAATAAATTTTTCGTTATCGGATAAAGCGTAAAGCAACCAACTATCAGCTTTGACCCACTTGCCAAACTCAGCCAGAATTTCTTCTGCAATCTGTTGTTGGTCAAGGGTTGAGTGGATCCGCTGAGCAGCAGCCAGCAAATTTGTCAATTGGAGCAATTGGTGTGATTGTCGGTCAATAATCCGACGTTGTTCAGCATAACGTAAAAATATCGGCAATTGAAGTGCCAGCTCATCAATAAGCAAATGCCCTTGGTATCCGGCGCGCTGCGAAACTTCTTGCAACACAACTGTCTCGGTGTTACTCGCAGCTTCGATTTTGCCAACTTCACATGAAATGAGCGTAGCCGCAGGCCAATGATTTTTTATTTCCTGCTGATAGTTGTCTGCCTGCGCAGAATCTTGAATTTCACATACGATCAAATCAGGAGATATTGGGTAATTGCCTGGCGGCGAAGATTTTTTTTCAGGCCACACCAAAGCGTTCACTTCTGCCTGCACGCCATTGCAGCAACACAAAACAGATTGAATCTTTTGTGCGACTTCGTGGCTAGCAATAATGCCGACGCGCGCTGGTTGGCCGTTGCCGGCTTCATTTGTGATTTCGTTTGCTCCCATGCGTCCTTCAAAATCGGAGGCTTTGCCTGCCGACATTGCCATCTAAGTCTTCAATTTGGATCATGACTTCCCGTGAGCCAGCGAGAGTCACAATTGCACGAAAATTGCCGTTTGTATCTACGTATGCTTGTTTGTCACCCACCTTCACCCGCGTCCCCACATCGGTACGCCCTTCAATAACGAATGTTCCTCCACCTAGCGAAGTTTTCTTTAACGCTTTCACTTGCAATTCACGTTTTTGACCGCCGCCAACAATCGTGAATTTATGCGCGTCACTGTATTCGCCTCGTTCGCTTTTTTTATCTGCCCGCACCCGCCAGTAATAAGCCCCTGAAGGCAAGCTATCAATTATCACGGACGGCACAGTTAAGCCCTCGCGCGCTTTGACAATCGTATTCGCAAAATTTGCGGTCGTCGCAATTTCAAGCGCATAAGAACTGGCTTGATGAATTGCACTCCATTCAAATTTCACACCGTCTTTTGCCTCAGTACGAATGGCTTGCTGATTTTCGGGATATTTCAAAAGCGGAACGCCTGACAACGCGGTGCGCCGCACGACTTTTCCGCTGTCAGCAATTTCTAATCGTTCGTTAGTCTTAGCTTGAATCATTTCGCCCGCTTGTGTGCGAATTTCGGCATCGCCTTTTTCTACGCGAATGTCAGCTTCTTTGCCTGTGTCGCCAGTGCCAACCGAAGCTTCGGTATTGCTGCCAATGCGTGCGGATGCCACATCAGTTTGCACAACGTTGCTTGAACCCGGCCCTTGTTCATTTGTCGCAAGGTTAATTGTACCGACATGCACTTTGACCTGAACGCGGGTAGATTTATCCGCCATCAATTCGTTATCCTTGATAACTAACGTGGTATCGGGCTTGATCGTATAGCTACTACCGTCCACAAATTGCACGCGGGCAACAGAACTAGCCATCGTCTGAATTGTATCGCCTGCTTCCAAAGGCATTTTTTCATCAGCGCCGGTGAAATCAGTCGCATTTGCTTTTTTAACCTTTACTTGCCCTGAAATTTCAATAAACCTGGCGCTGTGGTCTTCTGGTACTTTCTCGTCAAACGCTTTTTTCTGAAAATGCAGATAGGCCCAGTAACCACCAATACTCAGCAAGAATAAGGCGCTCGCACTAAAAACCAGCATTCTGATCTTGCTGGCTGAAACTACATACCAATCGAGCGAATTACGTGCTCGCTTAACCTCTGGCATATCTTTCTCTTGGGGCGGATGGAAAACTTTAGGGCGACTGAATTATTGACGACCACACAACCTTAAAGTTTGCTTGGTTTCGCTTGGGTTTGATTTTATCTAACGTTGAATCTGATTAGTTGCTGAGGGCATGCGCAACGTGCGCGTAAAGTAACATAGTGTTTGCGAACATTCAATTGCTTTATTTGGCGATTTTAGGTGAGCAGGTTTAAGCAAGTAAGAATTTATTCTTCGCTGGCAACGGCGCTGACTTTGGCGTCTAATACCTCAAGTTCATTAATCAGCCGATGCAAATACTGGCGGCTGATTTTCAAATGAGCCGCTGCTTCCGAACGCGAACCGCGACATTCCTGTAAAGCAATTTTCACAAGCTGTTTTTTATACTCCGTCAGCGCATTTTCAAAGGAAAATTCTGGTTGGTGAAACAGTGTCAGCAAATCGTTTTGCGGTGCAGGAAGCGCTTTGCGCTCTTCGCTGGCAATTTCAATGGGTTGAGCTTGTAAAGCACTTGCAGCAATGGCCGCAGCACGCGTGCGCATTCGTTCGGGTAAAACAGTGTCATCCAAAATCGGCGCAGAGCTAATCACAACAGAGCGCTCGATAACATTTTCTAATTCACGAATATTGCCCGGCCAATTGTAATTCGTCAGCGCATCAATCATAGATGGAGCAAAATCTGGCGTCGGGCGTCCATGCTTTGCCGCAGCTTTGCGCGCAAAATGTGCCGCCAGCAAACTAATGTCATCGGCGCGCTCGCGCAACGGCGGCAATTCTAAGCTGACTACATTTAAACGGTAATACAAATCAGCACGAAACTGGCTTTGTTCGACCATCTCTTCCAAATTGCGATTGGTTGCAGCGATCACGCGAATGTCCACGTTAAGCTGGTCTTTACCGCCCAACCGTTCAAATTGGCGCTCTTGCAACACACGCAATAGTTTCACTTGCATACTGGGTGAAAGCTCGCCAATTTCATCCAAAAACAATGTGCCTGTATTCGCTAACTCAAAACGCCCTTGACGGCGCGTAGCGGCTCCAGTAAACGCGCCTTTTTCGTGTCCAAAAAGTTCTGACTCGACTAAATTCTCCGGCAACGCAGCAATGGAACAAGCCACAAATGGTTTGTTCGCACGCGGACTAGCCCGATGAATTGCGCGCGCTAGAACTTCTTTGCCTGTGCCGGATTCGCCTGTGATCAAAACTGTCGCACTGGTAGAAGCAACTTCACGCGCCTGCGCAAAAATTGCCTGCAAGCGCACGTTCGAACCAACAACTTCTTCCCAACCGCTGGCGACTTGTTGTCGCAGCGAAGCGTTTTCCTGTTCGAGCGTAACTTTTTCGCGCTCTAATTTAATTTTTTCTGCGGCCTGCCGAACAATGATTTCGACTTCATCCAAGGAAAAACTATCTTTTTGGAAAAAGCCGTAAGCACCTCTTGCCGTCACTTGTACAGCCACGGCGCGTTCGCGGCTGCCAGTCAAAACAATAACGGGCAAAGGCGGATTGAAATGTCGCGCGGCTTCAAGTACGGCTACGCCTTCGGTGATTTCATTAACAAGCGGTGGCAGATGTAAATCGCAAAGAACAACATCCACACTTTCACGTTCGAGGTGAGACAAAGCTTCCGCGCGCGAACCTGCTTCAAGGACGCGATAGCTTTCTTCCAGCCCCCAATAAAGCTGTTTGCGAACAGCTTCGTGGTCATCTACGACCAAAATAGTTTGCTTGTCGAGATCAGCCATAAAGTTCTACTGCCAATGTGGTGCGATGAATTCTTTATTTATTGTGGCACTAATTCTGCCGTTTTTTCAGGCAATGTAACCTTATCGTTTGCCGCGCCCGCTAATGGCAATACGATTTTAAATTCCGTTCCGATACCTTCCTGACTTTCCACTTCAATTTTGCCGCCGTGGCGTTCAACGATGTCGCGGCAAGAATACAGCCCCAAACCAATGCCTTTTGATTTCGTAGTCGCAAACGGATGAAACAAACGATCTCGCACAAATTCCGCCGCCATTCCTTTACCTGTGTCGGCAACACTAATGATGGCCTGCTTATCCGCCACATAAGTTTTAATCGCCAGCTTACCACCGCTTGGCATCGCTTCGACGGCATTAACAATGAGATTTTCAACGACGCGTTCTATCGCGGAAGCAGTCACTCTCGCTTTAATTTCAGGGGCGAGTTCAACTGAGACTTCGTAGCGGTCACCGACACGCTCGGAAGTCCGAAAAACAACGCGCTCTACCAACTGACTTAACTCTTCCTCGTAACGTTCTTCGGTGGATTGTGTGCGCGGATCAGAAAGTTTGGTCACTAGATTTTTCAAATTTCGCACCGAATCTGCCAGCGTCCGCATAGCATCTTCGCGGAAACCTTCGCGGTCGAATTTGCGCTCCATATTCGTGACCAGAAATGAGAGCGAAAGAATTGCATTTTTCAAATCGTGCGTGAGCACAGCCGACAAACGGGCGAATGACTCAAATTGTTTTTGTTCGCTTTCCCGCGCAATCATTGCACGCAATCGGCCACTCATCCGATTAAAAGCATCCGCCAAAACTCTGGTTTCATCATTCGTTTTGACAGCAATATTCGTTTCCAAATTTCCGGCGGCAATTGCTTTTGCGCCGCGCGTGACGCGCCGAATTGAATCCGTTGTTCCGCTAATAATCAGATATACTAACAAGGTGGCAACAATCGCCAACAGCACAGAAATTGCCAGTACTATTAAAGCCGCAGAATCCAGCCGCCCGCGTTCAGTATCTTTCTCAATGACAAAAATCGTAAGCGGAGTCGGTCCCGCGTGGCGAGTCATAGCAATCCGCCAATAATTATCCAACAAAAAATAACGGTCAGCTTCATAAGCACGCAACAAACTAGTCGGTACCGTTTTGCCTGCCAGCAAATCACGCAACACATCGGTCAATTCGCGCGGCAAAGCTTCCTGAAACGCGTGGCCTTCCCATTTACGCTGAGCGGAATAGAGCACAATGCCCTGTGCATCAAGCACAATGATTTCGCGCTGTGAGGAAATGATTCCAGAGGGGAGATTCGTCGTTTGCAGGGCGGCTGATCGCTCGCCAATAATAGCTTCTAACGTTTCTGTCGTGACAGCCGTTTGCCCTTGTTTTTGCCGAATTTTGAGATGCTCGCTAATTTCTTGTGCCCGTAAATAAAGGCTTTGCCTTACTACTGCACTAATTTGCACCACCGAAGTATTATACCAAACCAAGGTCAGCACCAACATCGGCAAGATCGCAAACACTAACACAATAATTACCAATTTGGCGCGAATTGGAATGTGAGAAGTGATTTTCATTAGCCTTGTATGACACCGATTTCACGTTAGCAAGGAGCCTCTGCGCATGTGACAGTTGCAAGCTTTTTTCCAGAGCAACGCAAATTCTAACTATCGCGATAAGCCCATCTTTCGTAAATTGCTGAGCGTAATCGTTGCTTCAATCGGCATACTATACTTCATCCATTCACCCTGTCAAAATTTTGCTCTGTGGCAAATTTTAAGCGATCTACTGGCATTCTGGTTTCCTATTCGCTACACTTTTGCACAAACGCGGACACGTAATCGCTAAAAAAATTAGCCGGCAACAATTCGCTTTTGCAGTCTTTCAGGCTGTCAGTTATTGCCCAGCAAGAACGAGCCTCTCTTGCCAGCCAAATGGCCTGAAAGATTCATCTACATTTATGGAGAATTGTGCGCGGTGATAGAGCTAATACTACAACTGAGAAAGGGTGATGAAATGGGAATCAATGTTGGCCTGAGGCTCTTGGCATTAGGGCTGTTTGTCTTTTTACTATTTTTAGTTTCCTATTATTTTTTAGTAGTTAATCGTAATCTTTCGTCTGACAATTTGCGACAAAGTTCGACGATTTCTTCTCCTGACGCCGAAAGAATTCGACAAGATGCAGCGTTGGCAAGCCGCATAAAATCTGCGCTGGCGCAAACAAAACGACTGCAGGGCTATACTATCAGCGTAGAAAATAAAGAAGGCGTCGTCACGTTAAGCGGAGAGGTGCCAAGCCCCTTTGACAAAGAACTTGCGGGCAACATAGCAAAAGAAACGCCCGGCATCAAAACCGTCATTAACACTTTGCAAATTGTCCCTGGCGTAACACCGCAAACGGATGAAAGTAGTCTCAGCAAAATTGAGCTTTCAGTCAACGTAGAGGATTTAGAATTACAAGCCAACTTGCGCGAACGCATTGCGTCATTTCCTGAGTTGAAAAATCAGCAAATAGAAATAAAAGCGCAGCAACACGCCGTCACTTTGTCAGGCAACGCAGAGTCAGAACAGCAACGAGTGAAAATTGAACAAATTGTGCGTACCTTTCCCAAAGTCACTAGCGTCGCAAATTTGCTAAAAGTAGGAAGCAAACCCGCTACGCCACAGTCGTCCTCAAGTCCGACACCACAAACAGTAACCGCGATTGCAACCAGTGCAGATCAGGAATTAATACAACAAATCACTACCAAGCTGAATGCTAATCGAACATGGTTTTCCGATCTCAACAAAATCAAAATCATTTGCCAATCTGGTGAAGTTACGGTGTCTGGCTCAGTGCTCACCAAAGCGGAACGCACATTAGCAGAAAAGCTCACGCGTGAAGTTCCTACGGTAAAAGAAGTCAAAAATTTGCTCGTCGTCACCAGTAAATAAAAAAAACGGCATAAAAAATTATGCCGCTTTTTTTATTTATAATTTTCCGTCACTACTATTCGTCGTCGTCACGCAATTTTTCCAGTACTGAAAAATCTTCTAGTGTGGTCGTATCCCCTGCGACTATTCCGCCTGCTGCTAATTCACGCAATAATCGCCGCATGATTTTGCCCGAACGTGTTTTCGGCAACGCATCCGTGAAGCGAATTTCGTCCGGTTTCGCAATTGCGCCAATTTCTTTCGCCACGTGATTGCGCAACTCTGTTTTCAATTCGTCAGTTCCCTGCCGCCCGCCTTCGAGCGTCACGAACGCGACAATTGCGGAGCCTTTCAAATCGTCAGGACGCCCGACAACAGCGGATTCAGCTACGGTTGGATGTGACACGAGCGCGCTTTCGACTTCAGCAGTGCCGAGGCGATGTCCTGCTACGTTAAGCACATCGTCTACGCGACCCATGATCCAGTAATAGCCGTGCTGATCTTTGCGCGCACCGTCGCCCGCAAAATAATAGCCAGGGATTTCTGACCAGTATTGTTGCTTGTATCGTTCGTCATCGCCCCAAATCGTGCGCAACATTCCCGGCCAGGGTTTTTTGATGACTAGATAACCGCCTTCGTTTGCGCTACAGCTTTTGCCTTCTTTTGTGATGACATCAATTGCAATCCCTGGAATCGGGCGTGTCGCAGTTCCCGGCGTAGTTGGTGTCGCTCCCGGCAACGGCGAAATCATGATGCCGCCTGTTTCGGTTTGCCACCACGTATCAACAATCGGGCAGCGTCCTTTGCCAATCGTTTGGTGATACCACATCCACGCTTCAGGATTGATCGGTTCGCCGACTGTGCCGAGCAAGCGCAACGAAGTCAGATCATGTTTTAGCACCCACTGTTCGCCCCATTTTAGAAAGGCGCGTATCGCAGTCGGAGCCGTGTAGAAAATATTAACTTTGAATTTATCAATAATTTGCCAGAAGCGGTCAGGATTCGGCCAATTCGGTGCGCCTTCATACATCAAACTCGTAGCGCCATTCGCCAGCGGGCCATACACAACGTAACTATGCCCCGTCACCCAACCAATGTCCGCCGTACACCAATAAACATCTTCGTCCTTGAGATCAAAAACTAATTTCGTAGTCATTGCCGCCTGCGTCAAATATCCGCCTGTCGTGTGCAAAATTCCTTTTGGTTTTCCGGTTGTGCCTGACGTGTACAAAATAAAAAGCGGATGCTCGCTGTCAAGCTGTTCAGCTTCGCAGTGATCGTTCACGATTTCCATCATTTCGTGCCACCAGTGATCGCGCCCCGGTTGCATTGTGATTTGCGTACCAGTGCGTTTGTACACAACGCACGATTGCACAGACGGCGTGTGATGCAAGGCCTCATCAACCGCAGGCTTGAGCTTCACTTCTGAGCCGCGTCGCCAACCACCATCGGCAGTCACAACTAATTTGCACTGGCAATCGTTGATGCGATCTTTCAGCGCGTCAGCAGAAAATCCACCAAAAATAATCGTATGCGTAGCGCCAATGCGTGCGCACGCCAGCATCGCAATTGCCAGTTCAGGAACGAGCGGCATATACAAAGCAATGCGATCACCTTTTTTCGCGCCGAGCTTTTTCAGCACATTTGCGAATTTGCAAACTTCGGTATGAAGCTGTTGATATGTCAGCGTGCGCGTGTCACCGGGTTCACCTTCCCAAATAATCGCAGCTTTATTGCGCCGCCACGTCGTGAGATGACGATCTAAACAATTGTACGAAACATTCGTTTTGCCACCGACAAACCATTTGGCGAAGGGCAAATTCCAGTCTAAAACTTTGTCCCATTTTTGAAACCAGTGCAGGCTTTCGGCTTGCCCTGCCCAATAAGCTTCGGGGTCAGCTTCCGCTTCAGCAAAAATTCGTTCGTATTCATCCATGCCCTTAACGTGAGCCTGCGCCTTGAATTCTTCCGAAGGCGGAAATAAACGCGATTCATTAAGGACGGATTCAATATTTGATTCAGACATTATAAAAATTGCCTTTCTAAAAAATGAATAGAACAAAGATGGCGCGGATCAGTGCGAAGTCGCTTTTTCTGCGCCAATGCCCGTGTTCGCGCGCACATTTAATTCGTTATATTTCGCTTCGGCGTCGGGTTCGCGCCAGAGCAACGTGCCGATGATTGCGCCGAGAAATCCGAGCGGGATGCTAACGATGCCGGGATTTTCTAACGGAAAAATCGGATTGGATTTCATAACGCTTGGGCTGATAGAAATCAAGATCAGCGAAGTAATTAATCCCGTAGCCAATCCGCCAACTGCGCCTTTTGTATTAAATCGTCTCCAGAACAATGACAGCACAATGACAGGCAAATTTGCCGACGCAGCAACAGCAAATGCAAGCGCAACTAAAAACGCTACATTTGCGGTGGGGCCAAGTGCAATCGCAATTCCCATCGAAATTCCGCCAACGACAAAGGCTGTGAGTTGTGCAACGCGCACCTCTTCGCGCGCCGAAATTTCTTTGCCGTGCTTGACTACATTTGCCCAAAAATCATGCGCGAACGAAGTCGAAGCTGAAATTGTCAATCCTGCAACTACCGCCAAAATCGTAGCGAACGCAATCGCCGAAATAAACGCAAAGAACACATCACCAGCAATAATTTTTGCTAGTAACGGCGCGCTCATGTTTGTGCCACCATTTTTTGCAATAAAATCGCGCCCGACAATTGTCGCTGCTCCAAAGCCTAAAAACGTAGTCAAAATATAAAACGTACCAATAATCGCCATCGCCCAGACTACGCTAACGCGCGCCGTTTTCGCATCCGGTACAGTGTAAAAGCGAATCAAAATATGCGGCAATCCCGCTGTACCAAAAATCAACGCCAACCCCAGCGAAATCAAATCCAGCGCACCATACGGCGGCTTATATTTCAAGCCTGGTGTCAGAAAATTTTGCGTGACTAAATTCCCTGCCGCATCGTGATATTGCACGTTAGCTACGGCGTTGAAGAAATTGCCGAAGCTAAAATCAAAATGTTTCAGCACCAAAAAACTCAGCAAAATTGTGCCGCTCATCAGCAACACAGCTTTGATAATCTGCACCCACGTTGTTGCCAGCATGCCGCCAAACACAACGTACACAATCATCAAAATCCCTACGCCGAGCACAGCCGTTTGAAAATTGATGCCAGAATCTTTGAGCAACAAGGTGACCAACGCGCCCGCGCCAACCATTTGCGCAATCATATAAAACGTACTGACTGTGAGCGTACTCAAAGCGCCCATCGCACGCACTGGACGCGGAGACAAACGATACGCCAACACATCCGCCATCGTATATTTGCCTGCGTTTCTTAAAGGCTCAGCGACAACCAGCAGCACCGTCAAGTACGCCACAAGCCAGCCGACCGAATACATAAATCCGTCGTAACCGGAAAACGCAATCAGCCCCGCGATGCCTAAAAACGAAGCAGCGCTCATATAATCACCAGCGACTGCCAAGCCATTTTGCCAGCCCGTAATTGAGCGCCCAGCGGCGAAATAAGCGTTCGATCCCGAAGATTTTTTTGCGGCCCAATACGTCACGCCCAGTGTGATCGCAATGAAAAATAGAAACATCAAAAGTGCTGCGGACATTATGTCTCCTATGCTGGGAGCGCACGTGGCTCGCGTGCTTAGGTTCGTGCTAAAAACTAGCTGCGACGAAAACGCTAACTAACGTGAGAAAGCACGCGAGCCGCGTGCGCTCCCATTCGTACATTATTTTTTCAATTTATTAATAATTCGCTGTGCCATTTCGTCAAAGCGTCCGGCTTTTTTCACATAAATCGCAGCCAGAATCCACGCCATAAAAAATTGCGAGAGCGCGAATAAATATGCCAGATTGATGACGCCAAAGATGCGTGTTTCCATCAATTTTGGCGCGTATCCGACCAGCACCAACAAGGCGAAGTAATACACCACGAAAAAAATTACGGCAGGCAAAATGAATTTTCGTTTCGCAGCGATCAGCGATTTGAATTCTTCAGTTTCAGCCACCCGATCCCAGTCTTGCGGCGTTAGCTCTTCTTTCTCAGCCATCGAAAATAGCTCCTCAACAAAAATAATGCATTAGCGTTTGGAATAATCCAGGCAAGAAAATTTACTACTTGTTTGTGTGTGACGCTTTTGAGCTTATCATCGCGCGATCAAATCCGCCATCGCTTGCGCTTCATCATCGTCATCTGCGCGCAATCCATTAATGACGCCTGCGCGATTGACTGGATTCTGATTTTGGCTTGCTTTGAATTTGCCCAACAATTTTGTGATCGTGATCTCAATGCCAATAATCGCGCCCAGCAAGGACTCAATATAATCTTCCGGCGCATCGCTCACATGCCAAGGCTGCGGTTTCTTCGCTTCATGTTGCTTCGTTAAGCGCGTGACCAAATCGCGTAACCAGTCCCGATCCTCAATAATTTTTAGCGTTCCATATGCATGTACAACTGCATAATTCCAAGTCGGAACCACTTTGCCTGTTTCCTGTTTTGTCGCGTACCAAGAAGGCGTGATGTAAGCGTTCGCGCCCTGAAAAACGGCCAGCGTTTCGACGCTGGAATCAAAATCACGCCACACAGAATTCGCGCGCGCAACGTGTCCGCGCAATGTGCCATACGGCGCAGGTTCAGGGTCAAAGACAAGCGGAAGATGATTCGCATTTAACCCTTCCGCACCAAGCGTCACGAGCATTGCAAGTGGATAATCGCGCATCAATTCGTACAAAACGGATACACTTGTTTCTGCAAAATATGCGGGAATGTACATCAACAATTCCTTGTAAAACTTTATGACGAGATTAGTGAAGGTTGCGCCAACAGTTGCTCTAAACCTGAAAACGAACGGCTTGCATTATAGGGCAGGGGAAGGTTTACTCAAAATTTGTCATTGCTGTTTGATGGCGCAACAACAACTATTTTTGCTAGACAAATCAACCATGAAATTCTTTCGATTTTGCTTCCTAAGCTTTGCCTTCCTTGCGCTAAGTTGTACGAATAATTTGCAGGCGCAACCGCAAGAACTGCGCGTGCTGTTTATCGGAAATAGTTTGACCTATGCTAATGAGTTGCCCGCGATGATTGCCGCGCTCGCAGAAAATTCCAAGCAAAAGCTAACATACAAAACACTTGCCTATCCTGATTTTGGGTTACAAGATCATTGGGAACGCGGCGACGCACAAAAAGAAATTGCCAAAGGAAAATGGGACGTAGTTATTTTGCAACAAGGCCCTTCAGCGTTGCCGGAAAGTCGGCAATTGTTACTGGAATATGTGCGGCGCTTTGCCAAAGAAATTCGCGCGGCTGGCGCGAAACCCGCCCTGTATATGGTGTGGTCGTCAATTACTCGTTTCAATGATTTTCCGCGTGTGATGGAATCTTACAAACTAGCAGCAGAAGAAATTAACGCGATGCTTTTACCTGTTGGCGCAGCCTGGCGCGCGGCCTGGAAACCTGATGCCAAATTTGCGCTTTATGCACATGACAAATTCCATCCATCAGTGCTCGGATCATATCTTGCGGCGTTGGTTATTTATAAGAAACTATTTGGGAAAGCGCCTGCGGAAATACCTGTATCATTAAAGCTGCGCGCAAAGGCATTGGCCAAAATTAAAGTATCACAAGAACAAAACCAGTTATTACAGGCCGCAGCCAATGAAGCAAATAAAAATTTCTAGCGTCACTACGCAACACACGTCGGTCATATCACAAAACACAACTGGCGACACCAAGGTGCCGCCAGTTGATTGCTCGGACAATTTAAAATAACGCCTATTTCGTTGACCATTCAATCGGGAACATTTTGCCAGCGTCTTCTGATGTTACTTTTGCGCCCGCCAGTTCAATTGCATAGGCTAAGACCGGATCGTGCCCTGCTGCTAAATCTCTTGGCATTGGCAATTTAAACTCGTCAGGAATCACACCGACATGTTCAAGACTTTTGCCATCTGCCATGATTACATCTGCGTCTGTGATACTAAAAGCATAGGGGATAATCGTGTTCACGCCTATTTGGAAGGAATACCCCATCGCTTCCATAACAGCGCCTGAAGAACGATCACCGATTACGATGCCACGCTTTTCAAGCTGCATGACGCGCGCGAAAATTTCTGCCGCAGACCCCGACCCGTTATCAATTAATACAATAATTTTTCCGGTGAAACTGTCACCTTTTTTCTTGGCGATAAGCGGTTTTAATTCCTTGCGTCCGCGCCGTTCAGCAATTTTGACTTCGCGATCAAAAACGCTGGTAACCAATCGTTGCAAGGTATCTACATACCCTCCGCCATTGCCGCGCAAATCCAGAATCAAAGTCTTACATTTTTTTACTCGTCCCATCATGCTGTCAATTTCTCGTTCTTCAATATCAAACCCCGGCATTTTCCAGATAAATAACTCTTCGCCAAGTTTTGCGTATCGCTGCCGATTCAGATGAGCATCGTTTTCCATATCGCGCAAAAACTCATTGAAATCAATTGAGCTTGTCAGGTCTCGCACCTGTTTGCCTTGTCGTATTTTTGCTTGCACATCAATTGTTCGCTCAACATCCTCAGGCGTCTTGATTACTAACCGCAACACTGGCTGTGGTCGTAAGGTGTAAAATAAGTAACGCAACGCCCACAACCTTTCTCTAATCGCATTAAACCCATTAATGTTGGCAATCCGATCTCCTGCTTTCAGCCCTTGCTTTTCTGCATCAGAACCCGGTTTTACCGCCGTAACCATTACAACATCTGCCACGGCTCCGATTTCAAACCCATATTCCGATTTATTCATGCGCGCGGGCGGAATAAAATAAAGATGCGAGTCATCAAAATCCATCAGGGCCTGAGCAATAATGCCCATTAACTGTCCCGTATTTTGCGCTTGTTTGATTTTGGCTTCGGCTTTACCGAAATGTTCGTCGAGATTAATTCCGCGATAATTTACGTCGTAATAATGCTTTTTGATTTCAGTCTTCGCATTTTTAAGGATGAGTAATGCGTCTTCCTTCCCGAAATTGCTGGACTGCGCGAGAACTGAAGAGCCTATAAGCACAGCCAAAAACAGCCCGGCTAAACGGGCAAACAAAGATTTTTTCATGAGTCACCTTTCTCCAAAGTCTGAGGTTGTGAGGGGCACAATTTGAAGTTATGAGAACTGAGTAGCTGACGCCCGCAATTTTATGGAGAGAGTTGAAACAGTCAAGAAAAATTTAAGGCGTGATTGCCCGCTGAAAGCGAGCGCTAGGGTTGCAATTTGGCGAGTTCTTTAATCAATTGATGCTGAACTTGTCGGACTTCAAGCATACGCGTAGACAAACGACGTACCAAAAATTTGGCGAAATCAATCAGAAAATCCGGCTCAATTGACAGAGTTTCCTGTTGTGCTTTGCTGACGTGCAGGTCTACAAGGTAGTGATCGTCATTTGTAAATTGAGGTGGAGAGCTAGCGGGATTTTCTATGGCGTGCCAACTCTTCGCCAAATCACGTGAAGCGTTATCCAGCCCAATAGGGTCGGTACGAGGCTCCCAGCACACTTGTTCGAGACTTGCATCTAATGCTGCCAAAAGCTCATCCGCCGTAGGAAAATCATCTTCTACGGGTAGGAGTAAAACTTCTGAGTCAGCAGGATCATTGTATTCGCTGCTAATATTTTGCATCGGGGCACGACTCTGCAATGATATTTTCTTCTTCAGTTTTACGTTGACCGCTGATGTAGTAGTTATCTGATGAGTTAACCCGCAAGTCAAGCCTTGCAAATCGGGCAGGAGAGTTTTTTCTTATACACAATGATTTGTGCCGTTTGCGCTAAGAATGAATTTATTTTTATTCAGTAGAAATAAAGAGTGCCGTTTTTTGGCAGGTTTAAATAGCGCAGATTGCTTCTTTTCCGCCCGTTAAAATCAGGTCTTTTCGGTCAAATTGACTACATGATTTGTTCATTACAAATCTGCAACATTCTTCCAAAACTATCACGTTGACAAGCGGTAAACCCTAGTGCTAATTTACGCCGCGTCGGCCCACCGAATTGTCCCCACTAACTTCAACCCACCTTTTTGCAAATCCCAACCAGAATAGGCAACGCCGATGTCGTTCAATAAAGCCAAGGCCTTAAAAACAGCTTCCAAATACGTCCAGCAGGGAAAATACCAATCGGCGATTGAAGAATATCGTCAAATCGCACAGGCTGATCCTTCTGACGTAACGACACTCAATACACTCGGTGATTTGTATGTCAAAGTAGGGCAAACCAGCGAAGCCATCCAAAGTTTCGTGCATATCGCCGAACACTATCGAATGAGCGGCTTTTACCTTAAAGCCATCGCAATGCTCAAAAAAGTGAGTAAGCTTGACCCGGAAAATATTGAAGTGGCTTTAAAATTGGCCGGACTGTATGCGCAACAAAAATTAATTGTTGACGCGCGCCACCAATATTTGAGCGTAGCCGAACGCTATGTGCGCGAAGGTCGCACGCAGGAAGCGCTGCACATCTATCAAAAGATAGCGGACCTTGATCCTGAAAATACAGCGATCCAAATAAAGCTGGCCGAAGCATATTTACGGGAAAACGATACCGCCAAAGCTTATGATTCATTCCTGCTGGCCGCTGGAGAACTAAAACGGCAAGGAAAAGAACCGGACGCGTTACAAGTATACTTACGCGCTATCAAAGCGAATCCTAAAGGCCAGTCAGCGATTTCCTTTACAGTCAATCTATATTTGCAACGGCAGGAACATGCCGAAGCAATCGAATTATTAGAAGGATTATTACGCGAAAATCCGAACGAAGCTGAAACGCTAACGTTGATCTCACGCGTCTATCAGGCGCAGGAAAATCTGGAAGCGGCTGAGTCAGCAATGGAAAAGATGCTGGTGCTGGATGGATCGCGTTATCAATACGCCCTAGATTTAGGTTTGCTCTATGTGCGCCGCGAGGATGTAGCGGGAGCCTTACGTGTTTTTGATAAGGTAGCAGAGACACTTTACGAATACCGCGAAGAAGAGAAGGCCGCAAACTTGCTCCGCGAAGTCCTTTCCGTAGGGCCGCAAAATTTAGACGCATTGGCACGGCTCGCACAAGTTTATGAACGCAGCCATGATGAGCATTTATTGATTGAAACGCTGAATTCAATGGTTGATATTGCAATGCATCAATCGCAAGTTGATGTTGCGATCAGCTCATTACAACAATTGCGTCAGCTTGAGCCTGATGAAATCCGCCATCGGCGGCGGTTGCAGGAATTGCAGGGCGGCACCGAAGAAATCGAAAACAGTTTCTCTTCTGGTTATGAATTTGAGTCTGACGGTAACACCTCCTCCGTTAGCTGGGCACAACCTGACTCTGCCTTCGCGGCTCCTGAAGAAGCCACGACTACCACGCCTCCAATTTTTGAGTTTGCCAGCAATGAAGAATCCGAAAACACCAGCAATCAATGGGGCTGGAATACAGCAAGCAATAACTCTTCTTTTGCCGAACCTAGAACTGCGACGACAGAATATTCAGGGTTTGGTGACGCACTCAATGACAATCAAACAACCAGTTCAGCAGCTTCTTCAGATGAAGTTCCTGCGCGCAATGCAACTGCTAACATTTCCGATGAACTAGAAAGCGTTGATTTTTACCTCAGTCAGGGAATGCTTGACGTAGCGCGCTATACCTTGGAAGGTTTGGCGGCGCAATGCCCAGACCATCCGCAAATTGCAGAGAAGTTCGCACACCTTAATGCTGCCGAAGCGCAATCAGCAAATAATTTTCTCGACACTCCAGAAATCGAAGCTGCCAACGCGCCTGCGGAAAACCAAACAACCGCAGATGTAACTGATGGCATTCACGAATTCACTTTCAGCGCAGCGCCTAACTCCGAGGCCTCACCCACACAAGAAATTTCCAATTCGGATTTGTTTGTATCGGACACGGCTCCAGCACCACAAGAATCGTTGCTAGCTGTTGATTCAACTGATAACACATTTTTCGGAGGCTACGATGTAGCGCTAGGCAATCTGCTGACCGATGCACCAAGCTTCACGCCCTCTAACGAGCATGATGAATCTGCGGTGATTCTTTCTGGCCCGCCGCTCTTCGACAAAACGCAAATAGCGACAACACCACCCGTTGAACCTGAGCTATCAATGGTGGGACAAAGCTGGCATCAACCAACGTCTGCGCCCGTAAATGTAGCGCTCCCTGAGCCGACGACTACTCCAATGGATTTGTTAGCGGGCGAAGAAATGAGCGACTTGCTCGGCTTTCTTGATGATTTCAAAGCGGAATCCGAACAATCTGAAACCACAGAAGATTTTGAGACGCATTTCAATCTGGGATTGGCCTACAAAGAAATGGATATGTTTGATGAGGCCATTGAAGAATTTCAGCAAGCTTTCAAAGCCGTCCCTGATTCAATAAATCCGAATTACGTTTCCTGCTGCAACATGCTCGGCTTTTGTTTTATGCAAAAAGGACTGGCACGTATGGCTGTGATGTGGTTCAAGAAAGCGCTGGAAGTGCCAGGCAAAGGCGAAGAATTTTACCAGGCCTTGCGCTACGATCTAGGCGAAGCGTATGCCGCGATGGGCGAAATGCAAAACGCATACGATGCCTTTGCCGAGGTCTACGCGATTGACGTGCAATATCGCAATGTCAAAACCAAATTGCAGGAAATCTCCTCGCAAATGAGTAAATAAAAAAAGGGCTAAGCAAAATTGCTTAGCCCACTTTCACATTACTCACAACAAACTTTATCTCTTCTTCACACGAATACTTCCTTCTTGCGTCCATAGCGTAATCGTTGCACCACCGGAGCCAACCAAACCATGCACGAATTGTGAGGTTTGTTTTTGGACAGTAAGTTGAAATTCGCCCGGCGCAATTTCGATCCCGCCACGCACTGATGTTGCATCCAGTTTAAATTTCGATCCCGCCGGCAAAAACGCATCTACGCGACCTGAAAATGATTTGAGCAAATAGCTACCGCTCGCAGAAACTTCGCCTGAATAGCTAACGTTACCGCTCATACTGCGCGCCACAACTTGCGCACTGCGAATGCCTGTTAACTGAATATCGCCTTCGGTTGTGCTGGCATTAATCGAGCCGCGCACGCCGCGCACAGTAACGCCACATTTAACGCAAAGCACATTGACAGAAGTCGAAGCAGGTACGCTGATCGTTAAATCTACAGGTGTTTCGTCCGAAACTTCGACTCGCACTTTTCCTTGCGTAGTCGGTTGCGTAGCGTTAATTACGGCCTCTGTCCGGCGCGCATTAACCTGAATTGAACTACCTTCGGCTGGCACAATCGTGACAGAGCCAGTTTTCGTAATGACTTCTAACGATCCGGCATCAGGTAAAACCTTGAAGGATTTACTAAAATCCTGGGCGTATGCAACTGCTCCTAATCCAGTTACCAAAGCCACCAGCGTGAGGAGGTGTGAACTGCGCTTGGCTAAGAATAAGCTTTTCATAATTATTTTTCCGTTACTACTATTTCTCGAATTTCTCAAAATCTTCCATTAATTGCAGTTTTTCATTGTACAAATCCAGTAACAATTTTTCCTGCTCTGTGTCATGCACTGTCACCAATGTTTGGCGTACACGGCTCATGGAAGTTTCAATCCGCTGCACGTGATTATCATAAGTCGCCGACGTATTGGGATTCCAAGCCGCGCGACGAAGATTTAAACTCTGCATTTTCTGCTGAATTTTCGACTGCCACTCTGCTTCACCTGGCAACACAGCTTGCGCGGCAGCCTGTTCCGCGACTTGCGGATCACGGTGCAACGCGTGGTACATCCCGAAAACCATCAACGAAAACGCGAGCGCGCTGGCTCCAGCTAATTGCGGAAGCGAGAAAGTAAACTTTCGCTCGCTCCACCTTTTCCAAAAGCCAGTCTGCTTCACCTCCGCTTTCCCAGGCGCAGCCGCTTCCAATTCGATTTCGTTTTGGATTCGCGTCCACAGCGCCCGCGACGGAGTGCGTAACGGCAATTCTTTGGCAGCAACACAAATTTGCCCTAAATCGGATTTGATCGTGTTGCAAGGTGGGCATTGATGTAAGTGAACTTCGATGGATTGAACCTGCTGGGCGCTGAGAGCGCCGTCGAGGTAATCAGACAAAGAATCAAGAACACTGCGACATTCCATACTGATTTTCCTCTCTCTATTATTTAGTCTCTCAATAAGTCAGTAATAATCCGCCAATTATTATTGTGCGGGTGCTAACAATTCTTATGTATTTTTCTTGGTCAACAAACCGCGCAACTTCATCCGCGCTTTGTGCAATTGTGATTTTGACGTGCCAACACTCGTGCCAAGAATTTTACCAATTTCTTCGTGCTCGTAACCTTCAATGTCATGCAGCACAAAAACTGTGCGATAGCCGGGAGGCAATTGCGCAATCGCGTCATCCAGCGCAATGCGATCAACCACCGGCATTGCATTCGGGCGTTCGGTGCCGACTTGCACGACATCAGTCATTTCACCTTCTTCGGTGGTGTGCTCGACCTTCACTCCTTTTTTGCGAAAATGCATCAGGACTTGATTCACTGTCAGCCGATGCAACCAAGTGGTGAATTGCGATTCGCCGCGAAAGCTGCCCAATTTGCGAAAGAGCTGAACGAAAACTTCCTGCGTTAAATCTTCAGCCTCTGTCGCATTTGCCAACATACGCAGGCACAAACTGTAGACGCGGCGGTAGTGACGCTCATAGAGTGTCTCAAATGCCGTCATGTCGCCGCCTGCTGCCGCCTGTGTCAGCTCGAAATCAGGCGCGATTGTGTTTGTCGCTTGAGCCATGCCAAAAGTTGCTTGTCCATTGTTAAGAACAGGCATCACAGGCATTGTTAGGCAAATTGAATTCGACATAGACAAAATCACCGATAAGTTAATGATTTCAAGCAGTTTTGCGAACTCTTACGCCAGTCTGTGATGCAGCCCTATATAATGCGGTTGCTTGGTTTGTCACAATTTTTTGTCGTGACAACAAATTTTCGAGCGCAATCATAGCCTAGTCAGCTAAAAAGCTCCAATCTGACAAGAAGGAATTGGCATTCCATCCGGCTTCAAGGTACTATGAGCATTGTTTTTCGCCCCTGTACCTGCAATTTTTGCCCTACCCGTATACGCTTTATGCCACGCATTGGAATTGAATTAAATAACGTTTGTAATTTAGATTGCGGTCATTGCTTCCGAGACATTTATCGCGGCGAAGGCGACAAAAGCAATTTGTTTTTTCCCTTAGAATTATTAGAAAAAATTCTGGTCGAAGCGAAGCCGCTCGGTTATTCGCACATTGCAATTACAGGCGGCGAACCACCAATGCACCCACAATTTGGGGAAGCTTGCGAAATGATCGCGCAGCACGGTTACACCTATCATTTTTTGACCAACGGGCGAAATTTTGAAAAGACACTGAAAGCAATTTTGCCGCCCGCCCGCCGCGCAAAACTTGCCAGTATTTCTTTTAGCCTAGACGGCGCAACGGCGGAAACGCACGACAGCATACGCGGCAAAAATTCGTACCGCGAAGTTGTGACTTCAGTTGCGACGTGTCAGGCGCTCGGCATTGATGTCGGATTAATTTCCACGATCAACCGCGCGAATCGCCGTGAAATTGATCAATTCGGATTGCTCGGCGCACATCTCAAAGTCAAAAAACATTTGTTCGTTCACCAAAACCCTACGCAACACAATTTCAGCAATGATCTGGTTTTGCCTACCAGCGAATGGCGCAGCGTTGAACGTGATGTGGCGCGCATCCGCGAAGAGTTTCGGCACGAAATCGAAATGGCAATTGGGTTTTACACGGAATATTATTTGCCGCGTTGTCCACCGCTCACGCTTGATGATTTGAATATTGATTATAAGGGCCGCCTGACGCTGTGCTGCCAAATTTCTAATTACCGCGACGGCGATCATGATGGCGAAGACGTGGTGGGAGATTTGCGCAAAAAAAGTTTATCTGCGACGCTTAGCAGCCTGATGAAATTAGTCAATCAAGTACATCAGGAACGCTTGGAAATGGCTTTCGATCCAGCACGCAAAGAGCAATTGCATTATCCTTGTCTGGCGTGTTTGGAACGTTTCGGCAAAACAAAGGAACAACCATCAATTGTGCAATTGCAGGGTCTGCAAGCGAAAGGGTGAACAATGGCTGGATATTCTGAAACGCCACTCATAAAAAAATTAGGCCTCAAACCCGGAGTTCGCGTTACGTTCATCAATGCACCTGAAGGGTGGCGCGAAGAGTTGGGCGAATTACCGAACGGAGTAAAAATTATCGGCGTGCAAAAGCCATTGGATTTTGTTTTGTTCTTCCCCAAATCATTGGACGATTTAGAAAACAAATTTCCAAAGCTCGCAGAAAAGCTCGCGCCCACAGGCATGATCTGGATTGCCTGGCCGAAAAAAAGCTCTGGTGTAGCAACTGAATTAGCGTTCGATGTCGTGCAACCAGTTGGCCTGAATCTTGGATTAGTAGATACAAAAATTTGTGCGATCAACGAAATTTATTCCGCGCTGCGCTTTGTTGTTCGCGTCGAAAATCGCCCTTCACAATGAAAAAGGAGGCAACTCCCGCCTCCCTTTTCATTTATTTTTCCATCCAAAAACTAATTTATTTTGCGGCTCACAGTTTTTGTTTTAGCTGTTTTTTCTGCTGCGGTAGGAGCAGTCGCCGCGCCACCCACAACATTCACCACAAAGCTCAATTCGATTTCCGGCTGTTCTGACAAATTCGTCAACAGCTTCACAGTTTGCTTATGCGTTCCGGCGGAAAGTGGCGCAGCGCTTTGTGCAATCACGTTGTAGCGTTGCCCTTCCACTACAGTTTCAAGGCGAATATCAAAGGCTTTTTTGTCCGCCTTGAAATCCGTAATTTTCAAAGCTTCTTTGCCATCATAAAAAAATCCGATGCGCGCGCTGTAATTTTTTCCGGGCGCAAGATCAGTACTAATTTCATCTTTCGGATCAAACAAGAATGTACCGACGCGATAGCCCTTTGCCACAAATGATTCATATTTGATCGCTAGTTTGATGTCTGGTTGTTGCGGATCATTTGTGGTGACAACCGCGAATTTCGTAAAATTTCCAAGCCCGACAGGTTTCAAAGTCAGTACAACTTTGCCAGTTTTGCCGGGCTGAATTACCTGATCGTATTCGCTGGTCGTGCAACCGCAACTCGGCGCAACTTCCTCAATTTTCAAGTCAGATGTACCTGTATTTTTGATCGCAAAAGCAGCGCTGACCGGAGTGCCTTCTTTTATCATTCCGAAGTTATGCTCCATTTTTTCAATGCTTACTTTTGGAGCATTGGCGGAGGGCGGCGCAGTTTGATTGTCTGTCTGCGCAAACGTTATTCCTGTAGCTAAAAGGAAAAAGACAAAACGTGTGAGGTAGGTTTTCATACTTAGATTTTCTCCTAATGTGAGGGGCACTATTGAGTTTATCAAAAAAGCGCCCCCACAAGACAGAAAATCTTTTCGCCTTATTTTTGCTTCGCGATCACCTTCGCGGCAAATTTGCGGTACGCCGCCGCCGTAACAATATTTTTGCTTACCAATTCATTTTTGGCTTTGTATGGACGGCCTTGAATAATTTTATCGGCATAGGCTTCACCAATACCGGGCAGCGCAACCAGTTGCTCACGCGTAGCTTTATTGAGATCAAGCAATTCAGGTTTTGCTGCAGCAGCGGGTTTTGCTGCCGGAGCGGGTTTCGGTTTGCCTTGCCCAAAGCTTACGCCCAGCGCCACTGTCAGGGCAAAAACAAATGCCAAAATAGTTAGAGTAGTTTTTTTCATATCATCTCCTTGGGGAAAATTAGGTTTGCAATAGTGTATGCCGCTTGCCACAAAGTTCCAAGTAAGAACGCTAAAACAAACTCATTGCCACCATTGCCCAGATCGCGTGTCTGGGTCATCCGTTGAAAAATTTTTATTGACAACGTCGGAGCGCTCCAATAAAGTCTGCCTCGTTCATATCCCCTTAATTTTTTGTATCTCCCAAGATTATTTTCTCCCCCGGAAATTTGCTCTCAATATCACGCTCCCTCACTCGAAACTGCTCCTCCCTAAACTCTCTCACTCGTTGTCTTAAAAGGCTTCAGGGTGTCTTATAACTGGTTGGTGATGGTGTCACGGCAAAGTATTTTCTTTGTCCGAATAATCATCAGAGCGGCAGGATTTTTGCTTTCCTGCTGTTTGTTAACGTCGGAAAAGCAGATCACTGTAAGAAGCAAGCTCCCCTGTTAACTTCAAAAAAATAACTAGCGCGTACAGCAGCGCGCTTTCTCACAACTACGCCCACTATCGGTCAGGGCTGCAAATTACTGGCATAAACTGGCAGGTCGTTGTGTGTCTGCATAGCGCTGATGGTTGTTTGTGCGCCTGACATTAATTTAGTCAATCAATTTAACAAGGAGAAAAAGCAATGGCACAAAAAGACGATAAAAACCAAGGCCGCTCTGTGCGGGTAAATGTTTCTGCCAATTTATTGGAAGCGCAAGGCGCAGAGGCGACGCCGAAAAGCGCCGCGTATGCTTATTCGGCGGGCGGGCGCTTGCTCGCACGCAAAGCGCTGGATGAAAAAGGGACAACTGCGCTCGGCTTCAATGTCGCCGAGCAAGGCAGCCGCGTGCGCGTAATGGTGGGGCCAGACCTCGAAGACAAAGAACCCACGATTGATGATTTGTTACGACACGGCGCAGTCGAACAAACACTGCGAGCGGACGCGCGCAACCTTAATCTGTCAGCAAATTTTCAAGTTCTTCCCAATATCTGGAAATCTTGGATTTTGAGTTTATGTTTTGTGCGCGGCACGATGCTCAAACGTGTAATTAGTGGCGGCGTACCAATTGATTTACCTGTTTGCAACGCGACAGTAGAAATTTATGAAGTTGATCCGCTTTATATCATCATCCCGAAATTGCCTGATTTAATTATTGAACGTATCCGCGATTACGTTATTAATCCGCCGTTGCCTGATCCGCCACCAATTGAATTGCCGGGGCCATTCCCATTGCTTGATGGCCCGATTCCGATTCCCGGTCCTGACCTCGCGCCTGATTTTACTGCGCGACAATTGAAGACAGCGCCAATGCAAATGGCAGCAGAAAATGCTGCCTTGCAACCAATCAGCGCATTGCGTTCGAGTGCATCAATAAACGCAATGTCCGGCGCAACGGATTTGCAATTTCAGGCGCGCACAACTGACACACGGCGCTTTCGTGACGTGCTAATCAGCAACGCCGAGCTGGTGCGCCCGATTCTGTGCTTGTTTCATCATTTCCCTGTTACGACGCGCCTTATCGCTACAGCGAAGACTGACGATTGCGGACATTTTCAAGCAATTTTCTTGCGCGGTTGCGGGAACACAGATCAACCCGATTTGTATTTCAAAGCGACGCAAAAATTGTTCGGATTTTTCCCCATTGTGATTTACGCGCCGACGCCAATTTTTTGCTACACACATTGGAATTATAAGTGCGGCACCGAAGTCACTTTGTACACAAAGCACCCGTTAGCAATGACGTGCGCGCCGTGTCCGCCTGTAATTGCGCCAAATAATTGGGGGCTTGTAATGGCAATCGGCAATCATCCGCTCAGCTTGATTCGCGGCACGGGGCAAACTTTGCAAGGGACGACTAATACTACCAACATTGGGCTGACCAATGGCGACGCACCATTTGGAGGGTATTTGCGATTGCGCATCGAATTCGATAACAGCCTGCGCGATGACCTGAACGTTAAGTTCTATCGCGTCTCGTGGCGCAAAGGGAGTTCCGGCGCATTCACACCGCTGACGGATGAATGCCATCGTCATTACACGCATGAAATCGGCGGCGATCTTGTGCTCGAAGTCTTACCACTCGGCCCGCAAGTCGTGAACGGCGCTCCAAATTTATTTGAGATTCCGCCTGCATTGCCGCCCATCGGACAATACAGTTTTCCAGACTTGCGCGAAGACCTCACTAATGGCAAATTCCCGTCGAATAATTTTGCGCCAGGCATTAATCCGCCAACGATTCCCACCGATCAATCGGGCAAATTCCAACTCAAAGTTGATTTATTCGACAGCGCAGGCGCGCGCGTCAACATCACGACCAAAGGCATTAATTATCGCGTGCCAACTTCAACAGATTTATCCAGCACAATTAATACGGCAGACGCGGCAACTTTGGGACTTGTGCAAGATGAAGACGGCGATGGATTCAAGAGCTTCATTATGACGCTGCATATTGATAACAATGTCTGCACCGCCAACATTGCCGCGCCCAAAATCAACAACATTACCGAAGCAGATGATTGCGGCGTGATGAATTATGGCGACGGAGACAGCGTCACGATGACGTATACCGCATCGCATCCAAATGGTTTCGCTACCTACGGATTCAGCGTCGTGCGCGGCGTCAGCCCTGTCGTTGCTAGTGCGAGCGGCAATGCAGGCACTGGCGCAAGCTCTTCTATCGTCGAAACCGTAGCCAATTTGCGCAGCCCCAGTTGCCCCGTCGCAGGCTTTGCCGAAACGCTTTATGTAGCGGCAACCGCAACCAACGGCTGGGACAGATTAAGTGGCTATGACGCTTCCGCCGTGCGCGCTTTCGTGCTCGCACCTAAACCACCCATTGCCTAAGCAAATTTAATTTCTCTTGAAAGGGGTAAAAAATATGAACGAACAAAAAGCTCTTTCCGCAACCAATATTCCCTGTTGTCCGCCACTTGAACCAGATCGTGTTTGCGATGTGCTGGATTTTCATTATCGGCAAATTCACAACACAATTGTCGGGCGGCAAAATGTCCAAGTCGAAGTCATCATTCACGCGCGCTTGCAACGCTGCCCTGGCCCATTAATGCTGGGCGACTTGCTTTACTCAACAACGTTGTTGCCAAGCGAAAAGGTACGACTTTTCACGACTGATCGTCGCACACGCTTTACCTTCGACAGTTCAACGAAGGTAAGTTACCGCAACGAACAAACATCCGAAGAACGCTTTTTCATGGCAAGCATGAGCGATTTCATGTCCGATGTGAATTCGCGCGATTCGATTCGCTCCAGCAATCAATCCAAAGGCTCTGCCGAAGGACACGGCGAAACCAGCGGCGCAATCGAAAGCTTTTTCGCCGGCCCTTCGGTTGACGTGAGCGGTTCTTACAGCGCTGAATCCACCAGCGATTTTTTGCGTGAATTATCCACTCATGCGCAATCATCCAGCCGCCGCAGCGAGATGGGCGTGCGTGCAGCAAGTTCAACTTCTGTCGGCGAAGTGCAAACTCGCACGCACACCGAAGGCGAATCGCAAGATCATTTTGAATCCTCTTCGCGCGAATTTGCTAACCCAAATCGGTGCCACGCCGTCACGTTTTTCTTCTATCAAATCAACAAACGGCAAACGATAAAATTCACGATTGAATCCATCGAACGGCGTGTGATTGATCCCGCAGCAGACACCAAAGTCACAAACAATCAGTTCGCGTCACGCGGCGGAGTCAAAGCCATTCCGAATGGCGTACTTGCTACAGCAAAAGATCGGCTTGAAGTCGAAGCCATCGGACGCAATAGCGTTTCTACTAACAATCGTGCCAATGTCATTGCTAATGCGGCGACGTTAACAAATGCAAATTTCGCATTTCAGCCATTGCTTACCGGAGCCGTCGCATTTGTGTCCGAACCGCTTTCGGCAGAAGTCCGGCAAAAAGCTTTACAACAAGTTGATGAGCGCTTGATCGCTGCAAAGTTAATCAACAAAGCTACGGGCAGAGTTACGGATGAAACAAAAAAACAATTTTCTTTTGAGCAGGAAAGCTCGCTGCCTACACCCGGAGTAATCGTAAAAGGCTGCCTTGATGATTGTGACATCTGCGAGCCAACGTTAGAGAAAGAAATTGAGCTAGATTTAGAGCGGAAGCGATTAGAAAACGAATTACTTAAACGGAAAATTGAACTGCTCGAAAAATCCCAGGAATATCGTTGCTGTCCAGCGAATTCTGACGAGGGCGATTAAGCGCAAAATTGAATTTAATTATACAGGGGCGGTGCAATGCCGCCTCTAATTTTCAATCTATATTTACCCCGCGCTAATTTTTCACATCCGCGTTATCCGCGTTCCCATTCCCTCTCAACAAAATCATCACCTCACAACAGGAAAAGTTGTACAATATTTTCTCGCCCCCAATCACCAAAGTCGAGGTCGCTATTTTATGTCTGTACAACGCAATGATTGGTCGCTGCAACGCAAAGGCATCATTGATCAGGAACGCCACAAAGAGCGTGTCAAAGATGCGATCAAAAAAAATCTCGGCTCTATCGTTTCCAACGAATCCATCATTCTTTCCAACGGGCGCAAACAAGTAAAAATCCCGATGCGGGCGCTGGACGAATATAAATTCCGCTTTGATCATCAAAAGAAAAAACATGTCGGGCAGGGTGACGGCAAGACGCAGGTCGGCGATGTCATCGGGCGCGAAAATCAAAAGGGACAAGGCCAGGGGCCGGGCAAAGGGCCGGGCGAACCAGGCACAAGTCCGGGGCAGGATTATTACGAAGCCGACGTGGACATTGACGAAATTGCCGCGCTAATTTTTGAAGATTTACAGCTTCCGTTTCTCGAAGAAAAAGCGAAAAAAGAAATTCCGTCGCGGACTACGAAATTTACCGAAATCCGCCGCGTTGGTGCGATGTCAAATCTGGATAAGCGACGCTCCATGCTGGAAAACATTCGCCGCAACGCACGCGAACAAAAGCAGGCAAAAGTCGGCGGATTCAAAAAAGATGACTTGCGATTTAAGAGCTGGGAAGAAGACACCAAATTTGAATCTAATGCGGTCATTATTGCGATGATGGACGTGTCAGGCTCCATGAGCGAATTCAAAAAATACATCGCGCGCAGCTTTTATTTCTGGATGGTGCGATTTTTGCGCACCAAATACGACCAAGTCCAAATCGTATTTATCAGCCATCACACCGAAGCTAAAGAAGTCACCGAAGAACAATTTTTCACGCAAGGCGAATCAGGCGGCACGGTAGTCAGTTCCGCCTACAAACTCGCGCTCGACATTATCGAAGAACGCTATAAACCGCGCGATTGGAATGTCTATCCGTTCCATTTTTCCGACGGCGATAATTATTATTCCGACAACGATGAAGCCGTGAAATTAGCGGACAAATTAATTGAGACTTGCAACCTGTTCGGCTACGGCGAAATTGGCGAAGAAGGCGGTTCGATGTATCGCCGCTCATCCGGCGCATTGCTTTCAATTTACGACGACCGCATCAAAAATAAAGACCGTTTCATCGGTGTGCGTATTGACGAAAAAGAAGATGTGTACCCTGCATTGAAGAAATTCTTTGGTACGCGTGGCGTGACGGTTTAGCGTGTTATACTTTCTGGCGAGGTCTTTCATTATGATCACAACAGTTGATCTCGAAGAAGCAAAAACAAAATTAAATAATTTGCTTACACTGGCGTTGCAAGGAAACGAAGTCATTATTTCCGAAGCGGGAAAACCGGCAGTACGTTTAGTTCCTATCCAAGCGCCAAAGAAAAAACGTGTAGCTGGATTAAATCGTGGGCAAATAAAAATGCAGGCAGATTTTGATGAGCCATTGCCAGATACATTTTGGACAGGTGAAGAATGAAACTGCTGTTGGATACCCACATTTTTATTTGGTGGGCGGATGAACCAGAAAAACTTTCAGCCAATATTTTTGCTGCATTAGAAGACGAAAATAATACGTTGATTTTAAGCGTAGTCAGCGCGTGGGAAATCCAAATCAAATATCAATTAGGCAGACTCTCACTCAGTCAATCGTTAGAAGATTTGATTGCAAGCCAGCAACAAACAAATGATTTACAGTTGTTGCCTGTTGAATTCCGTCACAGATGGGGGCTGCAAACATTGCCGCAACATCATACTGACCCATTTGATCGCTTATTAATCGCACAGGCCATAACCGAAATTTGCACGTTGGTTAGCGCGGACACGAAATTCCCATCATACCCCGTAAATTTAATTTCCTAATCAAGCTTTCGCCCCTACGAAATTTCATGAGTCCTATTACGCATCTCTTACTCGGTTGGAGCCTTGCCAGCACAACCCCTGGTTTGCAACGCCGCGAACGTGCAATTGTGGCGTTAGCGTCTGTTGTTGCAGATTTAGACGGTTTAGGAATTGTCATTGATGCGGCGACAAAAACGACTTCGTTGTATGCAGATTATCATCACGCGCTTGGTCATAATTTGGCGTTTGGTGTAGCAACCACAGGGCTGGCAATCATTTTTGCGCCGCGCAAATTGATGGTTGGCGCACTTGCATTCCTAAGTTTTCATTTACATTTACTCGGCGATTTACTTGGTTCGCGCGGGCCAGATGGTTATCAATGGCCGATTCCATATTTGCAACCATTTTCTTCAATGTGGCAATGGACTTGGGATGGTCAATGGCAACTCAATGCGTGGCCGAATTTTTTGCTCACAGGGATTTTGCTTTTGCTGACTTTCAAATTAGCGCGCGATCGAGGTTATTCGCCGATTGAAATTGTTTCTTCGCGTGCAGATCAGATTTTCGTGGACGCAATCCGTGCCCGATTTCCATTGCAACCAGAACTATAGTTCGCCTTCTCGCACGCCAAAAAATATTCCGTAACACTTTTCTTGACGACCTCTTACGCCAGCTTATAAACTCGCAGGCTTAGGTTTTCTCATCTTATTAACACGAGGTCGTATGTCGCACAATTTGTTCAATTCCCTTCAGTCATTCACTACAGGCTCAGGCCAATCCGCACAATTTTACTCGCTCCCGCAACTGGAAAAAGAAGGCATCGCCGCTATTTCAAAATTGCCCGTCAGCATTCGCATCGTACTGGAATCAGTGCTGCGCAATTATGACGGATTGAAAATCAGTGAAGGCGATGTGCGTGTGCTCGCCAATTGGAAAGCCAATGAAAAGCGCACCGCTGAAATCCCGTTCGTCGTTGCCCGCGTAGTTTTGCAGGATTTTACAGGCGTGCCACTCCTCGTGGATTTGGCTGCGATGCGCTCGACTGTCGCAGGGCTCGGCAAAAACCCAAAAGTTGTTGAGCCACTCGTCCCCGTTGATTTAGTCGTAGATCACTCCGTGCAAGTTGATTATTTTGGCACTTCGGACGCGCTGACGAAAAATATGGAAATCGAATTTCAGCGCAACCGTCAACGCTACGAATTTTTGAAATGGGGCATGCAGGCATTCGATACATTCAAAGTTGTGCCGCCCGGCATCGGCATTGTGCATCAGGTCAACCTCGAATATTTGGCGAAAGGCGTGCTCGAAAAAGATGGCGTTTATTATCCTGACACGTTGGTTGGAACCGATTCGCACACGACGATGATTAACGGTCTCGGCATTGTTGGCTGGGGCGTCGGCGGCATTGAGGCAGAAGCCGGAATGCTCGGTCAGCCTGTGTATTTCTTGACGCCTGACGTAGTCGGCTTCCATTTGCACGGTTCATTAAAAGAAGGCGTGACCGCGACTGACCTTGTGCTGACCTGTACCGAGATGTTGCGCAAAGCAAAAGTCGTCGGCAAATTCGTCGAATATTTTGGCGAAGGCGCGGCTTCGTTGTCGCTGGTGGATCGCGCTACGATTGCGAACATGGCTCCTGAATACGGCGCGACGATGGGCTTCTTCCCGATTGACGAAGAAACTTGCAATTACCTGAAAGCCACAGGCCGCACCGATGAACAAGTGGATTCATTTAGAAATTATTTCCAGGCGCAAGGTTTATTCGGAATGCCCAAAGCGGGCGACATCGAATACAGCCAAACGCTGGAATTAAATTTGGCTGACGTTGTGCCGAGCGTCGCGGGGCCAAAACGCCCGCAAGATCGCATTGTGCTGAACAGCATGAAATCTACGTTCACAGATTTGTTCAGCAAACCTGTCAGCGAAAGCGGATACAACAAACCCGCCGAAGAATTGAGCAAAAAAGTTGCCGCGACCATCAGTGACAACGCCGCGACCGCGCAAGCTGTCGAAATCGGACACGGCGAAGTTTTGATTGCAGCGATCACTTCCTGCACCAACACGTCCAATCCCGGCGTAATGCTGGCCGCTGGTTTAGTAGCGAAAAAGGCTGTCGAAAAAGGCTTGAAGCCAAAGCCTTCCGTCAAAACTTCACTCGGCCCAGGCTCGCGCGTAGTCACGGAATACCTTAACAAAACTGGCTTGCAAAGTTACCTCAATCAAATCGGTTTCAATACGGTTGGCTATGGTTGCACAACTTGTATTGGCAACTCTGGCCCGCTTGATTCCGGCATTGAAAGCGCGATTGTTGAAAACGACATCGTTGCCGCTTCGGTGCTTTCGGGAAATCGCAATTTTGAAGCGCGTGTGCATCAAAACATCAAAGCGAATTTCCTGATGTCGCCACCGCTCGTTGTTGCGTTTGCGTTGGCAGGTCACGTAGACATTGATCTTTCGCAAGAACCCATTGGCAAAGGCAGCGATGGCGCGGATGTTTATTTGAAAGACATTTGGCCGACTTCCGACGAAGTCAAAGCCGTGATGGGCGCGGCGATGGATGCTGAAACCTATCGCCGCTTGTACAGCGATTTCACCTCAGAAAATCCGTTGTGGAATGAGATTCCAAGCACGACGGGCGACGTATACAAATGGGATGAAAATTCGACCTACATTCAGCAACCACCATTCTTTGAAAATTTCGGCATGAGTGCGGGCACGGCGAGAAATATTGAAGGCGCACGCGCCCTCGCAATTTTCGGCGATTCGGTCACCACCGATCACATTTCGCCCGCTGGTTCGATCAAAGCGACTTCGCCCGCTGGTGTGTATTTACAGGCCAATGGCGTCGCTCCGGCGGATTTCAATTCATACGGATCACGACGCGGCAATGATCGCATTATGACGCGTGGCACATTCGCCAACGTCCGCATCAAAAACCTGATGGTTCCCGGCATTGAAGGCGGCGTGACTAAGCTGCAACCCAGCGGCGAACAAATGAGCATCTATGATGCCGCGATGAAATATCAGTCAGAAAAAACGCCGTTAGTGATATTGGCCGGACAAGAATACGGCACAGGCAGTTCACGCGATTGGGCAGCGAAAGGTACGTCTTTATTGGGCGTGAACGCAGTCATTGCCCAAAGCTTCGAGCGCATTCACCGCTCCAACTTAGTCGGAATGGGCGTGCTGCCCTGCCAATTCAAAGAAGGCATGAACGCACAAACATTAGGCTTGGACGGAACGGAAAGCTTCGATTTAGTGGGCGTTGCTGAAGGCATCAAACCGATGATGGACGTGACTCTCGTAATTACTCACGCGAACGGAGACAAGCAGGAAGTGCCTGTCACACTGCGCATTGATACGCCAATTGAAGTTGAATATTACCTGCACGGCGGCATTTTGCCCTATGTGCTGCGGCAGTTAATTGCAAAGGCGTAAAGAAAAATAATTGCTCTCAAAATAATCCGTGCATGTAAGTGAGTATTGCTTACATGCACGGATTATTTTTTTCTTCGAGCAATAAATTGTAGGCTTCTTTTTTGGAAAGCCCGCGCATTTTGGCGACTTGTTTGAGAGCTTCGTTGCGGCTGAGGCTTTGGCTTTGCATTAATTTTTCCAGTAGTTCCGTCAACGGAATTTCAGCGGATGGAGTAACGATTTCTTCTGCACTTTGTCCGGCAATCACTAAGGTCATTTCGCCGCGCGGTTCTTGCATTTGCAATTGCGCGCTGATTTCTGAGAGTGTGCCGCGCAAAAATTGTTCGTGTAATTTTGTGAGCTCGCGCGCAAGCGAGGCTTGCCGATCTCCTAAAATTGAACGCGCTTCCAGCAACGTTTCGGTGATGCGATGCGGAGCTTCGTACAACACAATTGTTTCGCGGTGTGTACGAATTTCTTCCAGTTTTTCGCGCCGCGCTTGCCGTTTTGAAGGCAAAAATCCTACGAATAAAAAAGCATCCGTTGGTAAGCCGGATGCGATTAAACCCGCAACTAAAGCGGTCGCGCCGGGAATTGGAATGACGGGAATATTTTGTGCGAGAGCCGCTACGACAATGCGATAGGCAGGGTCAGAAATTCCGGGTGTGCCCGCGTCAGTGACGAGCGCGATGCTTGCGCCATTAAGCATTCGCGCGGTTAATTCTTCCGCGCGCACTTGTTCATTATGTTCGTGATAACTAATGGTGGGTTTATTGATGCCGAAATGATCCAGCAATTTGCGCGTGTGGCGTGTGTCTTCGCACGCAATCAAATCAGCTTCTTTCAAAACGCGAATGGCGCGCAACGTAATGTCTTCAAGGTTTCCTATGGGCGTAGCGACAAGGAATAGAGGCATAAAAAGTGCTGAGTAATGAGTGCTGAGTGCTGAGTGCTGAGTAATGAGTAATGAGTGAAAAGATAAAATTCAGTATTTACTCAGCACTCATTACTCAGCACTCAGCACTTTAATTCATTCTTTCCACAAATAAAGTCCGCCCATCATGCCGAGCGTATTTGGAATCAGCGAGACATCTTTCGGCAAGGAAAATTTAATTTTTTCGGCATTGCCTCCGCCAATGTACAAATGATCGAAATTGACCAGCGTGCGCAAGGTATCAATCGTCAGCCTAACGCGTTTATTCCAGCGCTTCTTCCCAACGGCTTCACGCACCTTGTCGCCGAGTTGCTCTTCGTAAGTTTCATCGTGGCGAAACGGATGATGCGCGAATTCCATGTGCGGTAACAATTGGCCATTCTCAAGTAAGCTTGATCCGAACCCAGTGCCGAGCGTGATTACCATCTCAAGACCTTTGCCGCCAAACTTCCTAACCGCCGCCAAACCTTGTAAATCCGCATCGTTGCTTACGCGACAGGGTTTGCCGAATTGTTTTTGCACTGCTTTGGCAAGATCGTAATGCAGCCATGGTTTTGTGCCGAGATTGTGCGCAGAATAAATTTTGCCTTCGCGCACTACGCCGGGAAAGCCAACAGAAATGCGATCATACGCGGGCGCAGTGGGCGGCAGTAGTGCGACTAATTCTTTGAGCTTCATCAGCATCAGGCGCGGCGGACACATTGCTGGCGTCAAGATACGGACGCGATCCACAGTCATATTTCCTTTGCCATCCAGCACCGAAGCTTTCAATCCAGTGCCACCAATATCAATCGCTAAAGTAAACGGGCCAACGAATATTTTCGCTGGCGTTTTTGGTTTCGGTTTAGCTTTTGCCGCCTTTTTTTTCACTGCCATTCTTTATTCTCCAGATTCTCGTGAAAGTTGCGTTACAATCTGCGCAGAGGTTACAACAACCACAAAGGAGCTTGCCAGATGTCACGTGCATTTTTTTTGAGCTTGCTATTATTTGTTAGCTGTTCCGGTCAAAATTCAGCGCCCGCGAATAAGCCGCCTGTTACGATTGCGCCATCGGAACAAGCGATGAAAGCCGCGCCAATCGCGCCTACTAATACCGACGCGCTTTCCGCCGCCGAATTTGCAAAAATTATTGAGCGCGTTTCCGAAGCGAATGGTTATTTCGACACGGACAATTTAATTTCAAATGAATCTTCATATTTGCACGTAATGAATAAAATGCGCAGCCTCAATGTAACAGGTGGCGCATATATTGGCGTTGGGCCGGATCAGAATTTTTCTTACATCGCGCAAATTCGCCCGCACATCGCATTTATCAGCGACATTCGCCGCGACAATTTGTTGCAGCATTTATTTTTCAAATCGTTATTTTCGCTCGCTAATAATCGCGTCGAATATTTGTGCCTGCTGTTTGGCAAACCTTTAATTATGGACGCCGGGAAATGGGACATTAATCAAATTGCGGCTGCTATTGATAAATCGCCTTCCAACCAAAAACAATTTGAAGAAACGCACGCCAAAATCGCTGCGAAGCTGAAAACCTTTGGTCTGAAATTGGACGAAAAAGATTTTGCTACGATCAAAAATATTCATCAGGCATTTTTTGAAGGCGGCTTGGATTTAAAATTCACCAGCCACAATCGCGCGCCGCGTCCGTACTATCCAGATTATCGCGGGCTGATGTTGGAGCGTGATTTGACGGGAAAACAATGCAATTACCTCGTCAACGAAGATGATTACCAATTCGTCAGATCGCTGTCACAACGCAACCTCATTATCCCTGTCGTAGGCAATTTGGCTGGCGACAAAGCATTGCTTGAAATCAGCAAAATCCTGCAAGAACGCGGCGAAAAAGTTTCCGCGATTTACACGTCAAACGTTGAATATTATTTGATGGGCGATGACAGCTTTGATCGGTTTGCCGCGAACGTGAAGCGGTTGCCGCTGCAAAAAAACAGCGTAATGATTCGCAGCGTTTTTATGGGAGGGTACGGGCGGTTGCCTCAAAATGTGCCCGGATATTACAGCACGCAAATGTTGCAACCGCTGGAAAGCTTTATCAAAGGAAGTTTTCGTAGCTACAGCGATTTGATTTCGCAGGATTCGCTCGATTTGAAATAACTTTTTTTACTTACAAATTTGGTGAAGCACCAACTGGATTTTGTTCTAAATCCAGTACCGAGCCAGTAATACATTGGCTCTCATCGCTGGCAAAATAAATGGCGGCATAAGCAATGTCCAACGGCAACAGCAAGCGCCCAAATGGCCTTGTTTTTATTGCATCTTCCAACCAATTTTCACCTTTGCCTTCAAGCTTTTTCACCGCGTGTTCATTTGGTGTTTCAGTCCAGCCCACATTCAATTGGTTCACGCGAATGCGATATTTCGTCAAATAGCTGGCGTTGTTTTTCGTAAAGGTCATCAACGCACCTTTTGCAGACGAATACGCCATCAATTTCGGTTCGCCGATATAGGCATTCACCGAACCGATATTCACAATAGAACCTGTACGACGTTCGATGTTGTGCTTGACGAATTGTTGCGAGCAAATAAATGCACCGCGCACGTTGGCAGCAAAAAGATAATCCCACAGCTCAACTGTTGTGTCTTCAATTGTGCTGCGTGTGCTGTCGCCGGCATTATTGACTAGGACATCTACGTGTCCATAGACTTCAACAGCGCGATCAATCAGCGCACGGCAATCACTTTCGACAGTCACATCAGCACGCTGAAAAATAGCCTGCCCGCCCTCGGCGACAATGCTTTCGACAATTGCCTGACCATTTTTTTCGTTGCGACCAGAAATCACAACACTTGCGCCTTCGCTGGCGAACAAACGGGCAATGCCTTCGCCCATTCCGGCAGTAGAAGCAGTAATTACTGCAATTTTGTTTTGTAAACGCATAAATTAAACGATGAAATAAGAGCGCTGAACGATGAAAAATTTCATTAACGGCTCTTCGCTGTTTTCACAGAAGAGACTAAAATGGCAGTCAGTTCTTCGGCTTCGCTCAATAAATTTTGTAGCTTTTCAGCTTTGATAATTGCTGCATCACTCAGCAGTTCTAACCCAATATACGGTTTCTTCTAATTCTTGCAAGCCACCTTCGATTTTGCCAATAAACTCGGCGGTTGAACGGGCACGTTTGGCTTCGTAGTAATGTGCGCCAACTGAAGTGCCACTACGCAGAACTTGCTTTCCTAAGACTTGCGCTTCCGTCGTTTTCGGTAAAGAAACATAGAGCTTGACAATTCTTAATGCAAACGCTTTTCTCCGCTTTTTCAAATCTTGCTTATTACTATCTTCCATGCGAACAAGTTCGCTCTTCATCTTCGCCCTTTCACCTTTACCTTCTTAGCTTCCGCGCTCAGCGTTCAGCGTTCCTCATTCACCCAAAATATTGGGCCATTTTCTCGCGTAAGAAGCGAACTGATTCACGCAAATCATCCATTCCATTTTCGCCGTCTTCAATCGAAATCCAGCCGTCAAAGCCTTCGGCTTTTAGCGCGGAAAAAATTGCGTCATAATCATTTAGCCCTTGTCCAATTACACCATGCCGCAAGTTTTTTGCATAGCCCATCGAACCATCCTGTGATTTCAAATCTTCCAGCGTGCCGCTGATTAAATAACGATCTGACGCGTGCATTGTGATGACACGATGCTTGACAGCGGCCAGTACTTCCAAAGGGTCTTCGCCGCAAATAATTGAATTTGATGGGTCAAAATTCACGCCAAACCAGGGCGAATCTTTGAGTGCGGGGTCGTTGATAATGTCGAGAAATACATCAAGGTGCTGAGCAAATTCAGGATATTTCCAATAGCCGTCTTTATAATGATTTTCGATGTTGAGGATGATGTCGCGTTCGGCGGCGTAAGGAATTGAGGCGCTAATGCATTCGACGGAATAACGAATGCCGTCTTCGCGCGAAACGTCTTCGCGGCGCTGCCCTGTTAATACACGACAGAATTTGCCACCAAGTTGCGCGGTCAAATCAATCCAGAAACGTTCTTTCTCAAGTTCGGCCTCGCGCGCGGCAGCGTCGTGCTGCGTGAAATCTGGCGAACAGCACATCATTGGAATTTCCAAACCTTTGCTGTCGGCGTGTTGTTTTATTTGCGCAATGTAATCAGGTTCAAAGTTTGCAAAAAAGCCGGGATACATTTCTACGCCATCAACATCAAGTGTTGCGGCAAGATCAATCCAATCAAATAACGACATCGTTTTATGGACGCACAAATCGTCCATAAAACCTTTGGGAAAAGCGCTCAGTTTTGCCATGAAAAATTATTACTCCTGATCAGATAAATTAGATTTGTTGCTGCGATAAGGCGCGAAGTCGCGGCCCCAGTCTACGCCAATGACTTCCAAATTAATTTTTTCGCCGTCTACGCGTACGTGAACAAAATGATATGCGCCGCCACCTGGTTCATACGGTGGTTTGACAAGGCGTTCGAGCGAAACTTTTTCGGCTTCATACTGCTTTATATAAGGGCGAATATCGGGATCACCCGCGTAAGTATACAAAGGCGCGCCGCCACCGCCTGTCAATACGTGATCGAGCCGATGTTTGCCGGTTGCGTCTTCATAACGTTCGACCCAATGTTCATACATATGATCGTGGCCGCCGAAATAAATTTTGACGTGGTGTTGACGGAAGAGCGGCATATAGCGATCACGAATAATTTGTGTTGGGGCTTCGACATGCCCACCGCCATGCGGCCCTGAAGAAAACGCCGGATGGTGCGCGTAAACAATTACATTCGTAAAACGTTTGCGATCTAATCCTTCGAGTTGCCCTTTAACCCACGTAAATTGTTTTTCATCGCTGACAATGTTGGAATCCAGCGCAATCAAAAATGTGTTGCCATAGCCAAATGAGAACACTGGATATTCCGGCATCTTGCGCGATGAGCCTTCGCGTGGCAGCAATTCGGCATTGACGCCCATAAAATTTTTCAAGCCGATCTGACGCTCTGCGTTATCGTGCGCAGTAGCGCTGGTCAGATCATGATTACCAGGCGCAAGAAAATACGGCACGCCGCCTTCTTGCGTGAGCTTGTTAATGAGATCAACAAAACTCACATTCCATTGTGTAGCGTTGCGACCATTGACTACGCCGTCGCCTGTTTGAATGACGAAGCGCACTGGATAATCTGTTTTCTCAAATTTCTTAATCTGCGCCAGCATTGCATTGACGACCATTGAATGCTCGTACTGTTGTTCGATACCATCGCGCCGTCCGCGTGTGTCGCCGTAAACGAAAAAAGAAAACTTTTTCACGTTTGCTGAAGCTGCTTCGCTGGGCAGCGGATTCAGGGGTGCCTTAATCGCGCGCACGGTTTCAGTTGCAGGTTGTGATGCGGGAGTTTGTGCAAATAATGATGACAAGCAAACGCAAAAGATGGCACAAACAAAAGTAAAACGAAGCATATTATTTTACTGCTTTTTGGAGTATGAGTGAGGCAATGAATCAAAATTGCAATTTCAAATGTGAGCGAATTGAGCAGTAGAAATAATGTCTCAACTTAATTCGCTCACATTTTTATTACCTTAATTTTGCGGCTGCAAAACGGCTTTTACATATTTGCCATTGTGCATGCCATCAAAACAATCTTTCCAATCTTCGATAGCGGAAACCTGACTGATAATTGGGTCAAGATTGATCTGGCCTGAAGCCAACATTGAAACAACCATTTCCCAGTTTTCAAATGTGTGGCTAAAGCTGCCTTGCAAGCGCACAGCTTTTTGTACGAGCGGATCAAGTGAAAAGCCTAATGGTTGCGGCCCCCAGCCTACTTTCGTGATTTGTCCGCCGGGTCGCACAATTTCCAAGGCAGATTTAAGCGCAGCGGAAGCACCAGCCGCATCAACTACGAGATGCGCGCCGAGTCCGTCGCCAATGCTCATGACTAATTCTTTCAAATCAGTTTCCTGCAAATTTACCGCGTGCGTAACGCCTAATGCTTTCGCTGCTTGTAAGCGCGGAGCGTCGCTCGCCATACCTGCAACAATTAAATTGCCTGCGCCCGCGAGCCGCGCCATTTCTGCGCACAATAAACCAATTGGCCCTGGCCCCATCACAACGACAGTGTCGCCCGGTTTGACATTACTTTTTTCGATAACGCAGTTGTAACCAACGCAACACGGCTCCGTCAGCGCCGCTTTTTCAAACGACAATTTATCGGGAATCGGATGCAGGCAACGTTCCGGCACGCGCACATAACCCGCCATCGCGCCGTTGATGCCGTAGCCGAAGCCTTTGCGTTGCGGACATAAATTATAAGCACCTGTGCGACACATCATGCATTTTCCGCAAATGTAAGCAGCGGTTTCAGAGACTACGCGATCACCTTCTTTGAAATTTTTGACGCGACTGCCAAGCGCTGCGATTATGCCGCCAAATTCGTGACCTAAAATCACAGGCGTATTCACAGGCCAGCTTTGCGAACCGTGATATTGATGCACGTCACTGCCGCATACGCTGACGCCACCGACGCGCAACAAAACTTCGTCTTCGCCAATTTCTGGAATCGGCATTTCGCGGACTTCAACCGCACCGGGAGTTAATTCAAACTGCACTACGGCAGCCATTGTGTTTGCCATAAAACAAAAATGGAATAACCGCAAAAAGCACAGAAAGCGCAAATTGTTTTGTGCCTTTTGTGCCTATTGTGGTTACTCTCTAATCCTCCGTGTAATTTCCATTAATACTGTTTTCAAATCATTACTGGCGACGGCGAATGAATGCGCGTCAATCGCAAGTGGTGCGCCGATCACGACAAGTGGAGCGCCACGTTTGGGCATGGAAATCGCTTGTTCGATAGAAAGCCCGCCGACTGCTTGAACAGGAATGCTGACGGCTTTAACTACCGCGTCGAGATCATCAAGCGGGCTGAGCATTTTGCCTGTATCCGCAAAAATCCCATTACGCTCGTCGAAGCCCGTGTGATGCACGATGTAATCGCAGCCTAAATCTTCCAGCATTTTGCTGGCAGAGGCTTTGTCATCAAACACCATATTGTCGCCCATCACTTTAACGCCGAAATCGCGTCCGGCTTTGACGACACATTTAATTGTTTCAGCGTGCGCGCGCGCCATCACGACTACGTGCGTAGCACCTGCTTTCGCCATCATTTCCGCTTCCAAATATCCGCCGTCCATCGTTTTTAAATCAGCAACGATAGGCGTGTCAGGAAATTCTTTGCGCAGCGCACGCACGCCGTGCAAACCTTCGGCAAGGATGAGCGGAGTGCCAGCTTCAAGCCAGTCTACGCCTGCTTCTAATGCGATGCGGGCGGTTTCGATAGCTTCATTAATATCGGTGAGATCAAGGGAGATTTGTACAATTGGTTCCATGTTTGTCAGTTGTCCGTTGCCCGCTATCAGTTACTTCCGAAGCCAATAACAACGGACAACTGACAACGGACAATTCACTATTTCAGTTGGCGAATTTTTATATTGCGATACCAGACTTTGTCGCCGTGTTCCTGCAACAAAAGATGGCCTTTTGAAAAGGTGCCAAAGAGAGGTTGGGTTTTAAATTTGCTTTGCGCGATTAAGGCTTTGATCGCCTCACTGCCACGTTCAAATTCCAAAACTTTTTCGCCGTTCAGCCAATGTTCAATGTGATTGCCTTTTACGACTAAGCGGATTTGATTGAACTCGCCTACAGGTTTAAGTTTCTTTTTGTTGTTCGGCGGCATGATGTCGTACAGCGCACTGGCTTTGCGATTGCCGTTCATGCCCATTTTAGCGTCAGGGTGATTTTCATCGTCGAGAACTTGCATTTCAAAACTGACAGCAGATTTGCCTTTTGGCGGAAGTGATTCTGAAACCAGATATTTGATACCGCTGTTGCCGCCTTTGCTGATTTTCCATTCGAGTGAAAACTCAAAATTCTCGTACTCGCCGTTCGTAATCAAATCGCCGCCAGCCTCGCCAAGTTCACCTTTGGCTTGAACGCGACTGATACAATTGTCTTCGATAATCCAGCCAGTCGGAACTTTGTCTTGATGAAAACCGCGCCAACCGGTAAAGGTTTTGCCATCAAACAATAATTTCCAGCCAGCTTTTTTTTCAGCTTTTGTGAGTTCGTTATTTTTTTGTGCAAACGCAGTGAACGTAAAAACTGCGAGCAGAAATACGGGGAGCAAAATTTTTCGTTGCATGGTTTTTGGTGCTTTAGTTAGGAATTAAATTTGGGAAGGCCAGCAGGCCAGACAAGCAGACAACGGGAATCTTAAATAAATTCCCTATTCTCTGGCTGTCCGCCCGTCCAGCTTTCCGGTCTTCTCTTTACAGTTTCGCAATCGAACCCGCGAGAACTTTTTCGCGTTTGGCGTCGAATTTCAAAACAGTTTGCTGGCGATACGCGTCCACGCCCATGCGAATTGCAGTCATTGCGCGGTAACCCAAATCCGCCGGCAAATTCGGGTCTTGGCGACTGCGTACACTGTCGAGGAAATTGTCCATATGTGGATGCGTTCCGCGCGCATGCGGCGTAACGGGAATTTCCAGCGCGTCTTTGCCAGTTTTCTGTTTGAAGCTTTCGGCAAATTCACGATCCGGTACAACTTTGATTGAAGTGTTGCTCAAATCTTCGCTGTCGTTGGCAATAAAAATCGTGCCTTCAGAGCCATGAATCACGAGCGGTGCGCCGACGCCAGAACCGACTGAGCAAGCGAGTTGAATTGTGAAGCTGGAATAATCCGCATTGATGAAGAACGTATCAGGGACTTCGCGGTCTTTTTGTTTGTAAATGCCGCCCGAAGCTGACACGCGCTCAGGAAATTGTGGCCCAATTGTGAGTAGCAAGGGCGAAAGCGTGTGATAGAACAAGTCCGTAGCGATACCGCCCGAATATGCCCAATATTTGCGCCAACGGAAGTAATGCTCAGGGTTGAACGGAATTTTTGGCGCGCTGCCCAAGAAAGCTTTCCAGTCAATTGTCTTTTCGCTGGCATCCGGTTGAATCGTATAATTCCATTCGCCGCGCTTGTTTTTGTTACGTCCGAAGCCACCGCTCGCCCACATCACATCGCCAATTAATCCGTCCTTAATGGCTTGTTTTGCTTTGTGAAAATGCTCCATCGAAGTGTATTGGCTGCCGACTTGCATCACACGTTTGCTTTTTTTGACGGCTTCTGCGAGCAAGCGTGCTTCTTCGACGGTGTACGTCATCGGTTTTTCAAGGTACACGTCCTTGCCGTTTTTCAGTGCTTCCATCGCGTGATTAAAGTGCCAGTGATCGGGCGAAGCGATCACAATTACGTCAATGTCTTTGCGTTCGCAAAGTTCCTGATAATTGTGATAGACCGACTTTGCGTCTACGCTGGTTTTTTCCTGCGCGAGTTTTTTGTTGCGTTCGTAAATGTCGTTAACCGCAACCGCCATCACATCGCCTTTGCTTTTGGAGCGAGCGACAAGGTGGTTAATGTGTGTATTCATACGTCCGCCGCAACCAACAAAGCCAACGTTGATGCGATCATTCGCCCCAATGACACGACCTGTTGAGAATATTGGCGCTTCAATTGATTCTGCTTTTGCGACTTTAGAAATTAATCCGCTGCTAGCCGTGAGCGCAGCCGCGCCCGCACTAGCTTGTTTGAGAAAATTTCTGCGAGATTTATTTTCGTTCATTATTTTGTTCCTCATAAAATTACCGCGACTAAAAACGGAGTGCATAAGAGATATACCTGCTTTTACGGTCACGGTAATAATCTAGTTACTAGGCTTTTGCTTGCGCCTGAATCGGATGATCAACAACGCGCTCGTTACGTTCATCAAAATACAAAACTTTCCCCGAACGATAAGACTCAACCGCCATGCCAATTGTCGTCATTGCGCGATAGGCAGTGGGAGCATCTAGCGCAGTTTTTTCGCGGGTACGGACGCAACGCAGGAAGTTTGTCATGTGATCTTCGCGCGTCTTATCTGTTTCAAGTTTGACTTCGTTGCTGCCAAATTTTGCCACGAACTTATCTTTGAACTGCCGCTCCGCCGTCGCAGTGATGTAATCCACTTTGCCTTCAAATTGACCATGTGGAACCATCATAATTGTGCCTTCATGACCACGAATTAAGCCCGGAATATGCTGGCTGTTCGCCATCGAAGAACTCAGCACTAATGAATGGCCTTTCGGAAATTCAGCGATCAAATGGAAAGTATCAGGCACTTCGCGTCCGTCTTTGAAAACATACGTGCCGCCTGAAGCCATGACTTTATAGGGGAATTGCGCTTCGCCCCAGCAAATATTCAGCGGCGCAACGACGTGATAGAAAAGATCGGTAGCGATGCCGCCCGAATAATCCCAATATTTACGGAAACGGAAAAAACGCTCCGCGCTAAACGCACGCTTGGTCGCCGAACCGAGCCACATATTCCAATCAATGAAATCGTCGCCTTTCGCATTCGGCCCCGCAGCAGGATCAATTTTATAATTCCATTCGCCTTCAATAGAATTGCGATGGTAAGATCCTTGGCTCATTAACAAATCGCCGATCATTCCATCCTGAATTGCTTTCCGGGCTTTCCACCACTGGTCGGAAGAAGTTGTTTGTGAACCAATTTGCACAACGCGATTGGTAGCTTTGGCAACTTCGGTAAATTTCTTAGCCTCTTCGACCGTTTTCGTCATCGGCTTTTCGCAATAGACATCTTTTCCTGCATTCATCGCAGCAATCGCAATCGGCGCGTGCCAATGATCCGGCGTAGCAATAATCACGGCATCAACATCTTTGCGTACAATCACTTCACGATAGTCCAACGTCGCAAATTCGGCTTTGCTGATTGTTTGTGCATTGTTCAGGCGTTTGCGATAGACATCACAGACGGCGACGAGTTGGGCTGGCTGGCTTTTTTGCCCTGTTTCAATCGCCCATTTCATAACACCTGTGCCGCGCCCGCCGACGCCAATCGAAGCGAGGTTAACACGATCATTTGCACCCAGAATCCGGTTTGGCGCTAAGGCATTTTTGATCTTTGTCGTTTGTGCGTAGGTGGGAATTGCAAGCAACGCATTTCCGGCAGTTATGCCAACGCTCGCCTGCTTTAGAAAATCTCTTCGTGAGTTTTTATTAGCCATAGTGTCCTCCGAAAACTGGTGAAAAAGGAATGAAAAAATTCCAAAGCGAAGACCGCAAGGATACTCAACACTTGACACTTGGTCAAACCATTAGCGATAATTACCCCAAGCTGACGAGATCACGAGTTGTTCTCTACCGCCATCGCTTAAGAATTCCCAAGATGGCAGACTCAGTCAGCACCGCTGGGCTGAAAATACAATCCTCAAAATTGCTATTACACATAATGGAATTGCTGTGAAGCTGTGGCTTGAGTTTCATAACATAAGACAAGATTCGCAGTAATTGTAAGCTTGTCGCTAGTCATGTTGGCTGCGACTTATCTCTCAGAGGAGTACATTAATGATTTCCCAGAAAACCAAAATGCTTTTGCAAATGCTGAGCATTGGGTTGTGTTTGACGCTGAGTTCGATGCTCGCGTTTGCCCAATCCGACAACACGCAAATTTCCGGTTTCGTAAAAGACCCGGCAGGCGCAGTCGTCGCCAACGCCAAAATTATGGTCAAAAGTGAAACCAGAGAGTTCACCCGTACCGCCACAACAAATGCCGACGGCTATTACGTTATTACGCAATTACCATCGGGGCTTTATACGATTTCGGTCGAATCCGCTGGTTTCAAACTTTACAAAGAATCAGGCAAGAAGCTTGATCCAAACGTTCCAGCAACAACGGATGTCACCTTACAAACAGGACAATTGACAGAGGTTATTAACGTCACAGCAACCAACACACAAGTGCAAACAGAATCTGCTACGGTTGGTAAGTTGGTTGATGAACTAACGATCAAAAACACCCAGCTCAATGGTCGCAATCCGCTTTTGTTGGCGGCATTGAAACCTGGCGTGCTTGGCGGCTCACTTGGTGGTAATAACTTCGGTCTGACGACTGCCGGTTTAGTTATCAATGGCGCTCGCACACAAGACACGCTCATCACTTTTGATGGCGCAGTTGGCGTTCGTACACGTTCCAATGGTACGAGCATCGGGGTGGCGGATCTTGATACCACGCAAGAAGTGCAAATTCTAACTGCCAATTATAACGCCGAATATGGTCGTTCTGCGGGCGGTCAAGTTCGTATCGTTACCAAAAGCGGCAGCAAAGATTTTCACGGTGTGGCGTATGAATATTTACGCAACGCCGCGCTCAACACTAACAGTTGGGATCGCAACCGCACCTATAATCCGGCACGTCCCTGTACGGATGAAGCGTATAAAAAAGATACTGCCTGCCGCCCAAATCCGTTCCGTTACAATCAATTCGGATTTAACCTGAGCGGTCCGGTTGTTATTCCGGGAACAGGCTTCAACAAAGAACGTAACAAACTGTTCTGGCTCTACAGCATGGAATGGGTCAAAGTTCGTCAAACGAGCAACATCATCAACCGCGTGCCAACGGCCAGAATGCGCGCAGGTGATTTCAGTGAACTTTTCCCTGGCGGCCCAAATTATATTGCAGCGCTGGGAATTAACCGTTTCGTCAAAGACCCGCTGAAAGCTGGCGCGTGCAACGCGACAGATCAAACGGCCTGCTTCAGTGACGGCGGTGTCATTAATAAAATTCCGGCTGCGCGTTTAAGCGCGAACGGTTTGGCATTACTCAAAGCCTTCCCTGATCCAATTCCCGGCTTCTATTCGGCTGGCTCAAACTTTTTCCAGAGCCGTCCGGCAAGAACCGATCAGCGTAAAGAGAACGTTAACATTGACTTTCTCCCGAACGAAAGCAACCAATTCAAAATTCGTTTAGCGCTTTATCACTTCAAAGATGTCAGTGCGTTCCGCGGAGCAACTGACCGTGCACCGCAAATCATTGATCGTCCCAATCAGACGATGTCAATTGGCTGGACAAAAACATGGTCTCCGACCTGGATCAGTGAAACCTTAGTCGCGGGCAGCCGTGATCAAGTTTTCATTTTTGTTGATCAAGCAGGTGATCGTTACAAACGTAGCAATTACGGAATTAACTATCCGTACATCTTTACTTCAGCGAAAGAAATTCAAGACAAAATTCCAACCGTTGACGGTTTGGATATTTTCGGCAGCCTTGATGGTGGTCCATATCCATCCAGTTCAAAAGGCCCGATTTATCAGGTCAATAATAACTGGACGAACATTCGCGGTAATCACACAATCAAATTTGGTGGTTATTTCGAGCGTGCAGGACAGAATGACTTTGACCAAATCAACGTTTCAGGTACGCCGGGCGGCACGAACAATCAAAACGGTCGTTTTGTATTTTCAAACTCGGCTTCTGATGGAAAAACAGGCGTAGCTGCTGCCAACGCAGCGATTGGTCTTTTCGACACCTATGCAGAAATCGGCGACCGTTCGTACACACCGTATCGCGGTCATATGTTCGAGTGGTTTGCACAGGATTCCTGGAAAGTAACCCCCAAACTGCGTTTGGAAGCAGGATTACGACATAGCATTATCCAGCCATATTACAGCCTGTGGGGTAACATGGTTGTTTTTGATTCCAAATATTACAATCCAGCCTTAGCTCCGACGGTCAGCCCGACCACCGGATTTATTACTTCAAGTGGCACTAACTTACAGTCACTTTATAATGGACTGGTCATTCCCGGCAGCGGCTGGCCTGATGCAGCAAAAGGCCCTGGTCGTATCGCCATTGCTACAACTGGTCAATTTGACTTCCTCTTCCGTGGTGAAGGCAAATCATTCTCGCAAATTCACAAGAAGAATACATTCCAACCTCGTGTAGGCATCGCCTATGCCTTCAACGATAAAAACGTGGTTCGCGCTGGTGCTGGTCGCTTTATGACGCGCTTAGGTGTCAGTGACTCAGTCTTTTTAGGTGGTAACCCGCCACTGCAACCCACCGTTTCAGTAACGAATGGTAGTGTTGACAATCCAGGTGGTAAAGCGGGTAACGTTTTCACGCAACAAATTACGTCACAAGACAAAGTCTTCAAAAATCCTGAAGCCTGGACTTGGAACGGAACTTTTGAGCGTGAAATCGGGTTCGCTACGAAACTGGAAGTCAGTTACGTAGGCCGTCGCGGGTTGCACGCACAACGCGAACGCAATATTAACCAATTGGCTGTTGGTACAATTCAGGCTAATCCTGGTATCAACCCAGATTCATTACGTCCGTATAAAGGTTACAACATTATTCGTGTAACCAATAACGACGCAAATTCAACCTACAACAGCTTCCAGGTTGGCTTGGAACGTCGTTTCACTAAAGGTTTGGCTTATAGCTTTGCTTATACGCTGTCAAAATCTTCTGACAACGGTTCGGCACAGCGCGACGTAGTCCCCAACGCTTACGATGTAAGCAATCTGTGGGGACCATCAACCTTTGACCGCCGCCATCAGGTAGTCATCAGCTTTGCTTATCAATTGCCGATTTTCAAAGATCAAACACGATTGTCAGGCAAATTGCTCGGCGGCTGGGTCGTAAGCGGTGTTTCGCAAATGGCCACTGGGAACCCGATCACCATCGGTACAGGTGACGATTTTGCGGGCGTTGGTCCGGGCAGCGGTGCCCAGCTCTGGTTGTTCTCGCAAACGCCTGAAATCAAGGCGCAGTACGCGAACAACAATACTGATGCTTCCTATTGGTTCAATCCATTCACTTCAAGTGGAGCAGCGATTTTCACCAAGCCAGCCTTGGGAACAATCTCGAATCAAAAAGGACGCGGGCTCTTTTATAACGTAGGATTCCAAAATCATAACTTACGTCTCACGAAAGAGTTCGTTATCAAAGAAAGCCATGCTTTACAGTTTGTAGTAGAAGGTTTCAATTGGTTGAACCACCCCAACTGGGGCGGTGTAGACACCAACCCGAACAACCTCGCCACCACGTTCGGTAAAGTCACAACGAAGAGCGGTCAACGCGAAATGCAAGTTGCATTGCGTTATTCGTTCTAGTTCTTAATCAGAACAATTCAATTGAAGGCCTGTTTTGGTTTTACCGCCAAAACAGGCTTTTTTATTTGGCCTAACGTTTTGCGGCATTCGGGCGTACAATATGCGACGCCAACCTCCCCGCTCAATGAAAGGACAAAGCTTATGCGCTGGACACTATTTCGGGTTGCATTGATAAGCTTAGTACTAAGCACAATTATACTGGCCCAAGACAGAAATCTGCCGACACAAGAAAAAGCAGTGGTCGAAATTTTGAGTTTTAAAATTGGCTCCAACTACAACCCATTGCTGGATAGCCAGCCATCAATTTTTGCTGCTGATACAGCAGACATTCCACAAACAGAAGCAGAAAAACTGGCGCGTCGTAATGCAGCAAACGCGAATAATTCCAATGCCGGACGCAGAACGACAGCAGCGCCTGTCGCACCAGTCAGCGAAACTCGTGCTAACGGCAGGCTGCGTTCTACCATTCGCGTCATTGATATGGCAGAATGGGTGAATCTGTCACTGAAAAATAATTCCGACAAAATCATTCAATCTATCGAATGGGATTTTTCCTTCCCGCGTTACGAAAATGGCAAATTGTTGTTGCGCTCCGACGTAATCAGCAAGGCTGAAATCAAGCCCGGCGCAAAAAAATCGCTCAAGCAAAAACTCCCGCCCGACGCCAAGAAATGTCAGCTTGTTAGTGCTGAAACTGTAGGGTTAGAAATGGTATGCGGCAAAGGTTTTGACGATCCCAGCAAGATCAAACAGGAAGTTGTGACGATCAAAAAAATTATTTACGCTGATGGCTCTGCCTGGGAACGACATTAAACGCAACAACAAAGATGGCATCGCTCTGTCATAACTGAGAAAAACTTTGCTCGTATCTTGCATTCATACCAAGTGGAGATACTGGAAGGCTTAAAGTTAGTGCGGGATTTTGGGTAACAGGATGAGCGCGGTTTTTAGGTAGGTTTTTCCTCACCCCATCAGATTCAGCATTCATTACGAATGTAGATTAACTAGCGCCCCATCGCTCGCAAGCTGTTTTATACAGCTTGCGGGCTTTGTTTTTATTAAAGTAAGAAATACGATCACTCGTACTCCTTCTCTTCAGAACCGTGCATGAGACTTTCGACCTCACACGGCTCCTCAACAATGTAATCATTGTCATTGATACCATCTGCAAGAGCGCCGAAAGTTTTTATTTGTTCGGCAGTCTTTTCATCGTGACAATGCTGATGGAGCAGTTGGAGGTTGTCATAAGTATCTTTGCCGCCCCATAGATGAGGCCACCGATGATCTACTTCCAAGCTATCTCCAAATTTGAAATATAACCCACACCAGAAACAAATTCCTTTCTGTCGCTTGAGCAGTGTGATCTGCCGTTTTGTCAGAATGGGATAATTTCTCAGGCGTTTCCCCCAATAAACCCAATCGCCGTCATACGGACTTCTTTGACTTGCCACTTGAACGTGGCGCTGGATGGGAACATCAGCATACCAATGTAGGCGCGTCTCATCCAGAGTCTGAAAGTTCCAGAATCTTTTCTTTGCGGTCTTCCAGTATTTGCCTACCGTTTGTTTTCTTGATTCATGGGGATGGCGACGATACGCCCAGCGCAATAATTTCTTGGTCACCAGATGATCTAGTTTAGAGAAAATTTGCTTGGAAACTACCGTTGCGTAATAGTTCGCCCAGCCTCTTATCATTGGATTCAACTGATTAATTAAATCTTTTTGTTGGGAGGTTTTGCGACTGTCTATCACGGCGGCGACATGCTCATAATGTCGCTGTACAGCTTCCTTTCTGGGCTTGATGATGGTTTTGAACGTGACCGTAATCCCTGAATGTCCTGATTTCCGGTAGTGACATTTTCCCACTGGAAACTGCCGGATGTGGAAACCCAGGAAGTCAAAACCTGCTTCTCCTTTTGCTTCAGAGAAGCAAGGGGCGATGCGGGTTTTACTCGGTTTCAGCTCAAGTCCCATTTCTTTTAACCACTCTTCTGCAATTCCTTTTGCTTGCTCAATGGTCGCACGTTCCTGATGTAGCACCACAAAGTCATCGGCATAGCGAATGATTCGTGGTCTGTATCGTTCGTGTTTTACCCCCTTAATTTTTACTGTGTGGGGGAAGGCCATTGTGATAGCGGTTTCCAGACCGTGCAAAGCAATGTTGGCTAACAGCGGGCTGATAACCCCGCCTTGTGGGGTTCCCGTCTCCGCAGGAAAGAGTTTCCCCTTATCCATAATTCCTGTCTTGAGCCAGGTCTTAATGGCTTGGCGCATTGTTTTGAAAGTATCCAGTTTGGAGAGGAGTGCAGCGTGGTTGATGCGATCAAAGCATTTCGCAATGTCAGCGTCCAGTACATATTTTCTTGTGTACTTGAGGCTTGATTGGATAGCTTCTATTGCATCGTGGGCGGAGCGTCCCGGTCGGAATCCATAACTGTTAGGCTCAAAGCGAGCCTCCCATTCCGGTTCCAAAGCCAGTTTAGCGAGAGCTTGTTGTGCTCTATTCCCGATGGTGGGAATTCCTAAAGGTCGTAATTCCTGAGAGCCAGGCTTGGGGATCCAAACCCGTCTGACAGGAGTAACCTTTAGGTTGAGTTTCAGGTTTTGGGCAAGTTGTAACCTTTCCCGATGATTTAGTATTACTTTGCCATCGGTTCCGGCTGTTTTCTTCCCTCTGTTATCCTGAGTGACTTTGCGCACCGCAAGATGTTTAGCTGACTGTGAGGAAAGCAGGAGCTTTTGGAGTTTGCGGGTTAATACTTGATTGTCTTGATGCGTGGCTCGGTAAATACGTTTTTGGAGCTTGAAGACAGTTTGCTCAGTTTTACGCCAATCAATGTCTTTCCATTTATACACTAACATTGCTGTTGTGTTCATAACATCTTAACTCCTACTCACATCCTCACCTTTTACATTGCCGTATCCACGTCAGCATATCTGTTGGCTTTCCCAACAGCGTTTGCTTTTTGGATAATCTTTCCACAACTATTCATCCGGTTGACACCTACTCCTGACGAAGAGAATAGTTGCGGTTTACCGGTTCCTGACATTCGTTTTCCATAGACTTAGAGTCGTACAATCTGCCGGGTTTATTGAGAGTGAATAACTGGTCATTTCTAAAGATGCCAGTCCTTTTATCCTTGCCTTTTGGCGAAGCCTGTTAATCCGCGTTGGCTTCTTCATCCTAACGACAGTGCATCCGTTCGGTAACTACTCATATCTATTTGCTGGCAAGAAGTCGGTTCGGATTCTACCTTATCTCGCTTTTTACCCCGCTTTACGGATTGAGGATCAGTCGCTACCGTAGGGGTAATGCTTTTCCTGATTCACCACAGGAAAGGGAATTGCGCCCTTTATCGAATGTCAAGTTAGACAATAAATAAAGGGTAACCGAGGTTACCCTTATTTCATTATCCTTCACGTCCTCTATTAATAATAAGTCTTTTATTATTAATAGTTTAGCGAAAAAGGGTCGCACTTAGAACGGAATATCGTTGTCATCCTCAAATTCATCGAAATCAATTGCCGTAGTTCGCGCGGGCGCAGTTGGTTTCGGCGCACTGCTGGCACGCGGCTTAGATTTTTCGCTTATATCCTCATCAGGATCAAACGGCACTGCTTTTAATTCATTGCGTTCGCGCAATAACATTTCAACTTTGCGTTCAGCTTCAGCCAAATGCGACTGACATTGCCGCGCGAGGCCAACGCCTTCTTCAAAAATTTCAAGCGCACGTTCGAGCGGCAAATCGCCCGATTCTAATTGCGCAACAATTTTTTCGAGCGAAGTTAAGGACGCTTCAAATCCGGGAGCTTGCGTTTTACTGGTAGCCATAATTTTTTATTTCAGTGGTTCGGTCACCTCGCAACCTACGTCGCCGTCGGCAAAACGAATTGCAATTTTTTGTCCAGCCTTTAGCTCTGCGCCATCGGGCACAAGCTGGCCTTGTTCATCGCGCACAATAGCGTAACCACGACTCAGCACAGATAGCGGCGAGAGCATTTCTAATTTGCCAACGGTCAACGAAAATTGGTGTTGTTTGCGTTCGAGCTTCGCTTGCATCGCGCGTTGTAATCTTTGTTGCCCGACCTGCAATTGCGCTTCGGCAACCGCAAGCGGCGCACGCCAGTCAATGCTCGTCAAATGATGATGCGAAGCTTCAACGCGCAATTTTGCTTGATGCAAATTATTTTTCAAAGCCATTGCCGCACGCATTTCTGCTTCACGCACGCGGCTGCTCAATTTAATAATTTTGCCAATCGTTTCGGCAAAGCCCTGACTTTCAATCAAGTCGCGCAATTCGCTGCGACGCTGGAGCAAATAATAATCCATCGCGCGGCCTAAATTGCCGAGCAAATCTTCGACGTGCGCTTGCAATCCGGCAGCTTCCGCCGCAACTAATTCTGCCGCAGCCGATGGCGTAGGCGCACGCAAATCTGCTGCAAAATCTGCAATCGTAAAATCTGTTTCGTGCCCGACAGCCGAAACAACAGGCACGCTGGCAGCATTGATCGCACGCGCTACGATTTCCTCATTGAACGCCCACAAATCTTCCATCGAACCGCCGCCACGCCCAACGATAATTACATCAATGCCTAATTTTTCAGCGTTGTCGCTTAATGTGCGAATCGCGTGTGCAATCTCCACCGCCGCGCCGCTTCCCTGCACACGCACGGGCGCGAGGCAAACATCAATGCTGGCATTGCGCCGCGCCAAAACATTGAGCATATCGCGGATCACCGCGCCCGTAGGCGAAGTCACGATGCCAACTTTGCGCGGCAACATTGGCAAAGGGCGTTTGCATTCATCGTCAAAAAGACCTTCTTCCTGCAATTTTCGCGCTAATTGCTCAAACGCGAGCTGCAAAGCACCTACGCCAACGGGTTCCATCGTTTCGACGTTGAGCTGGTAATTCCCGTTTTTTTCCCAAACACTCAATCGCCCGCGCACTTTTACTTCCAGCCCATTTTCTGGCGCAAAACGCAGCAGCCGATTCCAGTTCTGAAAAAACACTGCGCTGATTTGCGCATTCGCGTCTTTGAGCGTGAAGTACCAATGACCAGAAGGATATTTTTTGAAATTAGAAATCTCGCCCTGCACATACAAATCGCGGAATTCCGATTCCAGCGTAGATTTGATGTCCGCTGTAAGTTCGCTCACTGAAAGCACAGGGTTTTCAGCAAACAACGAAAGCGTCAATTTTTTAGTCGAACGCCTAGACATAAACCTAATGTATTACTTTAAGAAAGCGTTTTTGCATACAAATTGGAAATCTTTGCAAATTAAGCAGTTAAAAGAAATGACCTAAGTGATAGCACTTTGCTTGCAAATAAACTAAGCCCAGTTGGGTATATATCGTGCATATCTTTTTGAGAAATTTTCTGGATCGTCTAATTTAATTTTCCCAGCAGCCAACGTATCTCGAATGATCCGCGAGACTAAATCTGATTTTCCTTCACCAACTCTAAAACGTTCACGTAATGATTGATTAGACATTTTTTCATTCATTACATACTTCAAAACACAGTGCTGGTAACAAGCACGTATTTTATCACTTTTACTCATCTCGTCTAACTCTGTATGAGCAAATAAAACGGCTCTCGTATGCTTATCAGCAACTCGAAAATCAGGAGCAGGTAACTGAAATAGTTCAACTACATTAATAACCTTATCTATTCCACTCCCGCGTTTTTCACATAAGCGCAATCTTCGACTAAGATCAGCTAGTCGCTCATTTCTTGCCCTGTCTTCATCAATAAATCGTTCTGTGGGAATGGCTGGAATGCCAAGGTTTGTAAACTCAATTCGATCAGAATAAATCTCGATGCGAACTGAAGACCCAAGCTCTGAGAAATCCTGGTGAATTAAGCTATTAGCTGTTAATTCTCGGACAGCAATGGAGGGGAACATCATTACATCTTCTCTAAGAGCTTGCCCAATATGCTCATTTAGTGAAGTTTGACTGTGGATATATTCAATTAAATTTTCAAAACCAACCGCATAGCCCTTATTACCAATAATATCTGACCGAGCCGATAACCTACTCTTGCCATCATAAACAACAACACGAGGTGCTTTATCAGCGACGGTATCAAAATCACGTAGATTCTTCGCAAAAAGAAGAGCGCCTAAATTTGTGATTTCGTAGAAGCCTTGAACTTGTACGATAAGTTGTTCATTGATGAATTTTTCTATTACTCCATTTCGTTGTGAGGGATATGGTATTTGTAAAAGGTCAAAATAACTTTGCGTATCAAGTAAACGAATAACATCGTCACTTGTTAAATTGCTTATTGCAATCCGAGCAAGGAAGTCGGGCGAGCCTTCTGCAAAAATCTTTCTCAGCCTATCGGGTGTCATTGCCACCAAACCTTCACCTGCTCGCATTAAGTAACTGCCTTCATATTCAAGAGGTGTAGCTGGAGGCCGCGAAGGGATTTCAAAAACAATGACTCTTCCATCAGGATGATTTACGACTTCCGCTGTTATTGCCATTCTTAGTCGGTCGTGTAATTTTATTTTGATCTCATCCAAATTAGAAAATGCTTGGGTATTAACAATCTTACGAGGATGTTTATCCGACACACCAAGGATGAGTTTGCCGCCACCTTCATTTGCTAACGCAATGCAATATTTGAAGAGCTTTGTTATATCAAATTGATTTTTTGCTTCCTTAAACTCGAGCTGTTCATTTTCTGACGGCAATGCCATCAAATGCTCCAGTTCAATAATCGTCATTGCCATAATTAAGCTCACTCATCTATTTTAGCTTCGCGCCATTCGGCACTTCTTCCAAAAACCCTGCCAAGATAGGTCTTCCCTCATCGCCAATCGAAGCTGCCAAAATCATGCCTTGGGATTCAAAGCCGCGTAATTTGCGCGGAGCTAAATTTGCCACGACGATGACTTTGCGTCCGATTAGTTTTTCGGCTTCGTAATATTGGGCGATACCAGCGAGGATTTGGCGCGGTTCGGCTTCGCCTAAATCAATCGTGAAGCGGAGCAATTTATCGGCTTTGGGTACAGGTTCGGCGGTCAGGATTTGGCCTACGCGCAGTTCGACTTTGAGAAAATCTTCGATGCCGATGTAGGCGATGCCTTCTGGTGCGGCAGGCGCAACCGGAGCCACTGATGGCACAGTTTCTGGTGTTGACGCGGCGGGGGTTTCTGTTTTTGTTTCCTGGGCGCGAGCTTCCTGGCTGGCGGCTTCTTCTTGTTTGATTTCGGTCATAACTTTCTTTTTATCCAATCTGGGGAAAACTCCCTGAATTTCTCCGATGCGCGTGCCGGATTTAATGGGCGCGAGCGCGTTCGGTGCAATGTCTGCGGCGTTGCCCGTTTCGCCAAGCTGTTGCCAAATAGACTCAGTAGCAACTGGCAACACGGGCGCGAGCAACACGGTAAAACTTCTCAATGCGTCTACCGCAGTGAATAACACGAGTGCTAATTCGTCGCGGCGGGTTTCGTCTTTGGCAATGTCCCACGGTTTGGCGTCGGAGATAAATTTGTCTACGACGGCGATGGATTGCCACACGGCTTCGAGGCCGCGCGAGAAATTATATTCGTCAAATTCGCGGTCGAATTGTTCGGTGGCACTTGCGACAGCGGATTTGACTTCGGCGGCGCGGGCTTGTAATTCGGGGGGACTCAAACTAACAGTTTGAGCTACATCTGGAATTTCGCCGTCGAAATAATTGCGAATCATGGTTAGCGTGCGATTCGACAAATTGCCCAAGCCGCTTGCCAAATCTGCGGTCACACGATCAAGCAACGCTTCGTAAGTGAAATCGCCATCGTTGCCAAAACTCATTTCGCGCAAGGCAAAATAGCGCACAGCATCCGGCTGAAAATGTTTTGCTAGCACGCTCAAATCAATGACGTTGCCATCGGTTTTGGACATCTTGCGTCCGCCTGACAACCACATTCCGTGCGCGAAGCAAGTGTGCGCAGGCTCTTCGCCCGCCGCCAGCAAAAACGCAGGCCAATATACTGTGTGAAAGCGCAAAATATCTTTGCCAACAAGCTGCAAATTTGCAGGCCAATATTTTTTGTATTCGGCTTCGCCGCCGCGCGTTTCGTTGCCATAACCAATCGCCGTGATGTAATTCGACAACGCGTCAAACCACACGTACATCGTGTGTTTAGGGTCGTCAGGAACAGGAATGCCCCATTTCACCGAAGTGCGGCTGACGGATAAATCTTTGAGGCCGCCGCCGACAAAACTGATGACTTCGTTGCGGCGCGCTTCGGGGCGAATGAAGCCGGGATTTTTTTCGTAGTATTCCAGCAACTTGTCTTGAAACGCAGAGAGCTTGAAAAAATAGCTTTCTTCTTTCTTGATAAAATCCAGCGGCGTGACCGTATGAACAGGACACACGAGCGCACCATCGTTATTTTTTACGGCTTCGCTCTCGTTATAAAATTCGTTGCAGCTTCCGCAATACCAGCCTTCGTAACTGCCTTTGTAAATGTATCCGTTGTTGCGCACGCGTCGCCACAGTTCGGCTACGCCTTGTTTGTGATAATCGTCCGTAGTGCGAATCCAATGATTATTGCTGAAATTGTAATCGGCGAACGCCGTTTGGAATTCGTTGACGATGTTGTCTACGTGTTGCTTGACGGGCAATCCGGCTTTTTCGGCGGCGCGTTCGATGTTGATGCCGTGTTCGTCTGTGCCGGTCAAAAAGTATGTATCAAAGCCGCGCTGGCGTTTATAACGCGCTACGGTGTCGGCAATGATCGTCGTGTAAAGATGCCCCAAATGCGGGTGCGAATTGACGTAATAAATTGGTGTCGTTACGTAAAAAGTCTTGCTCATATAGTCTAAAAATCGAGTGCAAAGTCAAAAGGCTATTCTTTCACGGCGCATTGTAAAGCTCAAGTCGCAATTTTTGAGAAGGCTAAGCAGCGAGTCTTCCCGACTCTCAGCAATTCGGTTACATTATCGAACCTATGACCACAAGCTCCCAAGAACGTCGTGCCGTGCTTTCGCTTGCGCTGGCTGCAGTTTTATTTAGCACAGGCGGATTGCTTATCAAGCTCGTTGATTTACCTGCTTTTGCTGTTGCAGGCGGACGTAGTGCTATCGCAGCTATTATTATTTTAATTTATATTCGCCGTCCGAAATTCACCTGGTCAGCTACGCAAATTGGCTGTGCTGTAGCGTATGCCGGAACGGTACTTTCATTTGTCGTAGCGAATAAAATGACTACGGCAGCAAACGCAATTTTGTTGCAATACACAGCTCCGGTGTATATCGCATTATTCGGCGCTTGGTTTATTGGCGAACGCACGCGGTTACTGGATTGGATCACGATTGCGCTGGTGCTGTGCGGGATGACGCTGTTTTTATTGGACGGACTCAGCGCGGGCAATTGGGCTGGTAATTTAGTGGCACTTGGCAGCGCAGTATTTTATGCACTCTTAACGTTGCTGCTAAGAAAACAAAAAGATGCTTCGCCATTTGAATCTGTTTTGCTCGGTAATATTTTTACGGCGATTGTGGGTTTGCCCGCGATGATCGGACATGTGCCAAGCCGTAACAGCATCATCGGATTATTGCTGCTCGGAATTTTCCAACTGGGTCTCGCGTATGTTTTTTATGCAAGTGCTTCGCGGCATGTGACAGCATTGGAAATCGTACTGGTCACAGTCATTGAGCCAATTCTGAATCCACTATGGGTTGTGCTGACGATTGGCGAAAAGCCTTCGCTCTTGGCAATAATTGGCGGCGTGATTGTCGTGGGAGCAGTGGTCGGGCGAGGAATTATTAGCAGTCGGGGAAAGGGCTAGTTGCGAAACAAATCTGTCTTTATCAGTATCATTCGTGGCTAAAGTTTCGGGCGATACAAAATAAATTTCGGATCATCATTCGCCCAAGCAAATTGTAACCATTCCGGCGCAGTTTTTGGGTCACCAAGCGGCGCGAGTTCTTTGCGGGATTTTAATTCTCTCTTGCCAATGGCGATGTAATCCACAGGATTTTTTTCCAGCCACGCTTTCAATTCATCCAACGATTTTACCTGCGGGAAAAACACCCAATCTTGCTTTGCCATAAACGGCAAATGTGGCTTGCGCGCTACGATTTTTAAGCTGTGCGGTGGGGCATTGGTAGCTTGCAAATATTTGGCGGCAGCAGGAATTTCAGTCGGGTGGCTCGCCATAAATTCGGTAAAACTTTTGCTTGCCGAAGCAAACGAAACGCCCCACACAATGAAAACTAAAATTGCTGAAACAACAAATTGCAATGATGTTTTCAGCCAGCCTTTTTCGCTCGCCCATTGCGCCGCGCGGAAAATAAAATAGGAGGCCAAACCGGCATAGCAAACACCAATAAAAAAGAAGTAGCGCTCTTCCCAATGATTCAATCCCATCAGCAAAAAGAATGCGGCAATCGTGAGCAAAAATAGCAACACCACTTTTGATTTGCGCTCAAACAATGCGAGCAAAAATCCTGCAACGCCAAGCCAGCCGACTAAATACGATATAAGCCGAGGCTTGGTAGAATTCCAAATTACGCTGAATAAATTTCCGAAATAACGTGTGACCGCTTGTGTTGGGTTATAGGCAATGACTTCGCCGAAGGAATGAAAACGTTCGCCCATGTTGCGCGTGCCGTCTTGTGTGACTTCGCCGCCGACAAGTTCGGGATAAAACAGCGTCGCCATATTCAAATAATTTGCGTTGTAAAACGGCGAACCGTTATGCCGATAATTGGCAATTAACCAAGGCGCAACGGTAGCGAAAAAAACGACGAGAAAAATTCCTGCTAAAATCATCCGCTCGCGCCACATCTGCTCAAAAAAATTCAGCAACAGAATCGCAAAGAGAAAACACGCAATCAGAAATACGCCGTTGTAACGCGTCAGATATGTCACACCCGTGAAAAACGCCGCTAGAATCACGCGCGGGTACAGCGAAAAATAGGTGCCAGTGAAAAGCACCAGCGAACCGAGGCACAACATCAGGAAAAAAATATCTGTCGTAGCCTGTAATGAAAACTCTGGGAATTCGATTCCGACCAATATTAACAGGCTTGCGCCCAACCCTACGCTATCGCCGAATAAACGCTTGAATAACACAAACGCGAGCCACACGCACCCGACCGCGCTGAAAATTGAAATCCATTTCCCTGCCACAAAGACATCGCCTGTAAATTTCGTCACCGAAGACAACAACGCAGGATAGCCCGGGCCTTGAAATTCATTGGTCGGAAATTGTCCGACCGCTAACCGCGCGGCATCCGGCGCATAAAGATGATAAAAATCTGTTTCGGTCGCATAAGTACCAATTGTATGTTGACGGGAAAAAGAGGCGAGAAAAACGAAATAGAGCAGGCAAATCAGCGCTGCAACGATTGCGGATTTGGGATTGCGGATTGCGGATTGTTCAAAGTTTAGCTTGTTATTCATGCTGTTTGGAGTTGCGCGTTGCAAGAACAAAGTCTACAAGCGCAGCAAACAAATCCGCAATCCCAAATCCGCAATCCGCATTCATTACAGGTTTTTCTTTTTCAATTCTTCAATCATGTACTCTGACGCCCGCCAGCTCAACGCCATAATCGTCAGCGTGGGGTTTTTGTGTGTGCCGGAAGCAAATGCTGCGGCGTCCATTACAAAAAGATTTTTCACATCCCATGATTGATTGTACTGATTCAGTACCGAAGTTTTATTGTCGCTGCCCATATGTACTGTTCCCATTTCATGAATCGAATGGCCTGCCGGATCGGGAGCTTTCGGCAAACGCACGTCAACAGCTTTTGCCGCCGCAAAAATTTCTTCGTACGTTTTCTTCACGTACTTGAACATATTCAAATCGTTGTCATCCCATTTGTAATTGATCTTCAAAACGGGAATGCCCCATTTGTCTTTGGTACTGTTATCAATTTCGACAAATTTATTAGGACTGGGCAACATTTCTCCATGACAGGCCAGCGATACGCGCGTGCCTTGCCAACGACGAATTTCTTTTTTGAACTCGGCACCAAACCCTGGCGTAGTTTTCGGATTTTTGTCCGGCTTCATGCGTTGCCGCACAGAAGGTTCAATTTGGAAGCCGCGCAGAAAATCGCGTTTTTCATCAGGCCGAAAATATCCAAACCAGGGGAAAATAATATGCGATCCGCCAATACCGTCGCCAGCTTCACGGTCAGCAAAACTCAGATCAGGTAAATAGCCCTGTGCGCCAACATCCAAATGTTCAATGAAATTTTTGCCGATCATTCCGCTGGAATTAGCAATATTCGACAGCAACAAAAGCCGCGTGGTTTCCAGCGTTCCACAACCAAGCACAACCACACGCGCTTTGATTTCTTTTTCCGCACCTGTTGTTTTATCAAAGTAACTAACACCGCTTGCCTGACCTTTTTCATTTATATTCACCTTGTGCGCCATTGCATTCGGAATCAACGTAAAGGTTTTCGGATATTTTTCGAGCAGCGGCATGACCTGACGAAAAGCCGAATTGTAATATGACCAGGTTTCGCAACCATCGTCACATCCGGCACAGTAATGACAAGTGGGAATTTCTTTGTCGAATAATTTCGTCAGTGCGGGGTCCGGGCGATACGGTTTGGTGAGCATCGCGCGGCGCACGCGCATCGCGCGAATGCCAATTTTTTCAGCCGCTTTTTTCAGCAAATAATCCGGGCATTTCAGTGCGACGGGCGGCAGAAAGTTGTCTGCATCGGGAAAGTCTGGATGATTTTCTTTCGCGCCGCACACGCCCATAAAAATTTCAGCTTTGTCGTAATAAGGTGCGAGGTCTTTGTACGTGATGGGCCAATCATTTCCGGCTCCGTCACGCGAACGCATTTTGAAATCGTTTTCGTTGAAGCGATTAGCATAACGACCCCAAAACATCGTGCGCCCGCCGACGTTGCGCGAACGCATCCATTCATACGGCGTTTCTTTCGGCGATGTATATGGCTCGTCAGGATTCGCATTTGGTGCGTACGCATTTGGGCCAAATACATATTTTTTGCGCATCTCATCTGCGGGAGATTCACTCTTGAAGCCATGATGCGGGTCTTCGTATGGAAACGGATCATGATAAGCAAAATCCACGAACGATTTGCGGATAGGGCCCGCCTCAAGCATCGCTACTTTGAGGCCCGCCTCAACTAAAACTTGTGCCGTTGTGCCGCCCGCCGCGCCAGAACCGACAATTACGACATCGTATTCAGGGGCAGATTTTTGCGTCATCGGTGCTTGTACTTTGCTCGGTGTTGTTTTTTTGGCAACTGGGGTTTTGGCTTTGCGCTGAAACATAATTAAGAATCCTTTAGTTGATGGAAATATTGGGAGCAAGTAGCGACAATCATTCTAAAATTCGCATGCTCACTTGTCCAGTCAGTGCCTAATTGATTGACCTTAAAATTGAAAAGATTGAAAACAAAAGCGGTGCGTGATATACAAAGTTTTGCGTTAGGCCTCTTGAAAATGCAGATTCCGAATGGCGCGTTGGTGTAACTGGTTAACACGCCGCCCTCTCAAGGCGGAGAGCACGGGTTCGAGTCCCGTACGCGCTACCAGCAATTATTCTATTTTCTTTTCTCTCGGCGGTCTAAGCGCAAAGGCGACTTCGGTCGCCTTTCGGCTTCTAAGCATTAACATTCAACAGGAGTTTAATCGTGAGCAACATTTATTTGGTCACAGGTGGTGCAGGTTTCATCGGTTCACATATTGCTACAGCGCTGGTAAAACGTGGAGATCGCGTACGTGTCCTCGACAATTTATCCACCGGACATCGGCATAATCTTACCCATCTCGAAGGCAAAATCGAATTCATCGAAGGCGACATTTGCAACACCGAGATTACAGGTCAAGCAATGGAAGGCGTCAAAGTCGTTTTTCACGAAGCGGCCATTCCTTCTGTGCCGCGCTCCGTTGCCAAACCACGCGAAAGTCACGAAGCCAACGTCAACGGCACATTCAATGTGCTGATGGCGGCGCACGAAGCAGGCGTCAAACGGCTTGTGTTTGCGGCTTCAAGTTCGGCTTACGGCGACACAGAAGTTTTGCCGAAGCACGAAGCAATGTATCCGAATCCGCTTTCGCCATATGCTGCGCACAAGATTTTCGGCGAATTTTACTGTCAGGTTTTCGCCAAAGTTTATGGGTTGGAAACAGTAGCGCTGCGCTATTTTAATGTGTTCGGCCCGCGCCAAGACCCAACGTCACAGTATTCCGGCGTGATTTCAAAATTTGCGACTGCGCTCTTGGCAAATGAAGCGCCAACAATTTTTGGCAATGGTGAACAATCACGTGATTTTACTTTCATTGATAATGTTGTAGATGCAAATTTACGTGCGGCAGAAGCGCCCAACGCCAGTGGCAACGTCGTTAACGTAGGCGTCGGCGAGCGCATCACACTGAATCAATTGCTGGCAGAAATGCAAAAAATTCTCGGCACGAATTTACAACCGATTTACGCTGAAACCCGCGCCGGAGACGTCCGCGATTCACTCGCGGATATTTCGCGCACCAAAGCTGTGCTGGGTTACACCCCGGTCGTTTCTTTTGCCGAAGGCTTGCGCCAAACTGTCGCCTGGTACAAAGAAAATCAACAAAAATCATCCCACGTTTAAACTGGAACAGAATTACCATTTTATGATCTCAAAATCTTTGCCGCGCTGGACGAGTTTGCTATTCATTGTTGTTTTGCTCTTGAGCGGCTCTCCGCTGCTCACGTTGTACGGGCAATTAGCGAAACCGAAACCTCGTCCGGTATCCGCCCCGCCTGCCAAAGTAAAATTAGTACTCGGCATTGTGATTGACCAGTTTCGTTACGATTACCTGACACGCTTTGAAGATCAATTCGGCCCTGCCGGATTCAAACGCCTGTTGCAAGGTGCAGTGTTCACCAACGCGCATTATCCGTACACGCCTACAGTCACAGCCTGCGGTCATTCAGTTTTCATGACAGGCGCAGCACCCAATGAAAGCGGCATTATTGCGAATGAATGGTATGACCGCGAAACAGGCAAACGCGTGACCAGCGTGTCTGATCCAAATACAAAATTAGTTGGTGGCAAAGATACAACCGGCTCTTCGCCGCATCGTATGATGTCGTCCACGCTCGGCGATCAATTGAAAATGCACACCAACGGACAAGCCAAAGTCTTTGGCGTTTCGCTGAAAGATCGTGCGGCAATTTTGCCCGCTGGAAAAAAACCAAACGGCGCGTTTTGGTACGATGCCAGCACGGGTAAGATGGTTTCCAGCACTTACTATTACAACGAATTGCCCGCGTGGTCGCAAAAATTTAACCAAGAACATGGCACTGACTCGTACTTCGGCAAAGTATGGGAAAAGCTTTTGCCTGAAGCCGCATATTCGCGTTCACTACCGGATGACTCATCATTTGAAAAATGGCCGTTTGGCAAAACCTTTCCGCACACAATTAACGGCACAGAAAGCAAACCCGGCAGCAAATTTTACGCGCAGTTTGAAGCCACTCCATTTGCTAACGAATTAGTAGCCAACTTTGCTAAAGCGGCGATTGAAAATGAAAAATTGGGTGCGGACGATGTACCGGATTTATTAACGGTCAGTTTTTCCGCGAATGATATTTTAGGCCATTATCTGGGGCCGCACAGTCCCGAAGCGCAAGACATTACGCTGCGCACAGATCGAATCCTGGCGGATCTATTCAACTACCTTGATAAAAAAATTGGCTTGCAAAATGTAGTGATCGCCTTCACCGCAGACCACGGCGCAGCCCCCGTCCCTGAACATGCGCAAACTTACGGTATAGGTGGACGTATCGCTGACAAAGATGTCAAAGAAGCAATCAACAAATCCTTGAATCAACGTTACGGCAGCGACGAATGGATCACCGACGCACGGTACGGCAACGTGTGGTTCAACTATGAAGCGTTCGCGCGGCACAAAGTCATCAATGCTGAAGCCGAAGAAATTGCGCGCGCGGCGGTGGCACAAGTGCCAGGCATCTATGAATGCTATACGCGGAGCAGCATTATCAGTGGCAGATTACCGGCTACAAAAATTGCCCACAGCGTAGAGTTGGGATTCTATGCACCGCGCAACGGCGATCTAGTCATTATTCCCAAACCATTTTGGATTCCAGACGAAGGCGTGATGGCGACTACGCACGGTTCGCCGTACAGTTACGACACGCACGTGCCAGTGATTTTTTACGGTGCAGGGATTAAGGCAGGATCATTTGCCAAATTAAGTAGTCCGCTCGACATCGCGCCAACGTTGGCAGAACTGCTGAAAATCGAATTGCCAAGTAACAGCATTGGCACAATTCAGGAAGAGGCACTGAAAAAATAAACGTTACTCTAAGCAGTTATCAGGCATTTCCAGATGGAAACTTTTTCCCTTAATGACCGTAATAGGTGAACACGGAGGAAATTATGTTTTGTCCCAAGTGTGGCACCCATGATGAAGCACAGCAAAAATTTTGCCGACAGTGCGGACAAACGCTGGCGAACCTACAGCTCGCGCTTCATTCTCAGCCGGACGAGTCGGTAAAATATTTGGAAGATGCTAAGAAATGGCTAAATGGTGGCAGCATTACGCTGCTCGTTTTTACAGTAGTTGCCTTAACGCTGATGCTTACCGGTTTTTTGATAGCGAACCCCACACTAATTAATATTGCAATAATTAATGCGCTGTGTGGCTTATGTATTAGTTTGCCTTTGATCTTTTTTGGCAAGCACCAACTAACTCATGCACTGCACAAACTCTCGCCAAAGTTGCCAACGACCAATCAGTTTCAGCCAACTAAAAATGATGCCAGTACAGCTTCTCTGGCCAATGCATCGCCTTATCCAGCAGGGTACGAGTCCTCAATTACCGAACAGACAACTCGTAATTTAGAGCAATTGCCGCAACCGAAGCCTCTCAAAAATTAGCTTACCATTCATCTCAACTTTCGACGGCAATCCAAATTTCCAAGCCACCTGTGCCAGTTAACGGATCGAATTCGGCTCCATATTTTTCCAGCGTTGGAGCCTTTGCCGCCTGATAGCCAGAGGTCGGAAACCATTCACTCCAAATGGCTGAGAACGTAGCGCGAATGCTGGCGACGTGGTCTTTGTGAGTAAAGACGACATATTTTTGCACAGGGATTTCCACCGTTTGAAAATCCTGTGGAAACTCAGTTTTGTCTTTTACCTGCACGCCGCACATATAATCAAAATAACCTTCGTCATCAAAGTTATAACAAACGCCGTATGACGCGTCCCCTATTTGATTTGCAATACTACCTTGATGAAGGTTGAAACGTTGCCATTGATTGGGAATCCCGGCGGGAGCTTGGCAATCATAGCGTTCGACTAATCCGGCAATCAGCATTGGCGCAGTTGTTTCAAAGCGCGGCGCGGCAAGCGTTGATGTAGATGTTGCATTCATTGTAATAGCCTCCATAACAGAAATATTGTTGAGATGACGCTGCGCACGAACCTGTTCCGGCGTCAGCGCGAATTGTTCGCGGAACGCACGCGTGAAAGCTTCGTGCGATCCGTATCCGGCCTCAAGAGCAACACTGAGAATGTCATCCGCGCCGTTCGCCAATTGACGCGCCGCTTCGCTCAAACGCCGAACGCGCACATAGCGCATCAATGGTAGCCCCATCGTTTCCGCAAAAGCGCGCGTCAAATGAAAAGCCGAGACATTGCAATTCCTCGCAATATCTTCCAGCGTGAGCAAATTTTGCGTATGACTTTCGACAAACCAAAGAGCTTTTTGCACTGGATTCATTAATGCTCCTCTCAATCTTTCGCGCTGATGATAACGTGATTTACGAACCATCATTTGATCGTTCTTGCTATCTTTGCATTTATTTTTACGTCGTTGCTTGAGAATGATTGGCAACTTTGCGATAAGGTAATTCACCTTTTTTGAGGATAAAAATCATGACTAAAAAATTATTTTCGCCCCTGCTCTGTTGCGCATTTTTTTGCTTACTCTTTACGCCTCGCGCAAGCTTCGCGCAGGAAAGCAAAGTTTTTGACGATCTTTCAATCCAGAGCAAAATTCTTAAAAAGATGATGAAGTTTGCGGTGTATTTACCAGCAGGTTATGACACCTCAAATCGGCGTTATCCAATTTTGTATTTGTTGCACGGCGGAGGCGGCAATCATACGGATTGGATTCAGCTCGGCAATATGCAACACATCACAGACACCAGCGTGCGCGAAGGCAAATCTGACGCGATGATTATTGTGATGCCCGACGCTGAACAGACATTTTATCTAAATCACATTCGCGGCGAATATCAGTACGAAGATTATTTCTTCAAAGAATTAATGCCATTTGTTGAGCAAAATTATCGTTGCCGCGCAGGCAAAGAATTTCGCTCTATCGCAGGGCTTTCCATGGGCGGGTTCGGCAGTTTGCTTTATTCTCTCCATCATCCTGAATTATTTCAGTCGTGTTATGCGATGAGCGCGGCGGTGCGCACGGATGAGCAAATCAATCAAATGCCTTTGCCGGAATTTCAGCGTCGCTATAAAACTGCGCTCGGAGAGATAAAAGAAAGCGATAAGAGAATCACGGAGTTTTGGAATCAAAACAGCATTTTGAATCTCGTGAAAAATCTGCCCGAAAAACAAAAAACGGCAGTGCGATTTTTTCTGGATTGTGGTGATGACGATCAATCGCTATACACAGGCAATTCCCTGCTGCACAACTTAATGCGCGACCTGAAAATTCCGCATGAGTATCGTGTCAGAGATGGCGGACATACGTGGGAATATTGGCGCACAGGATTGCCCGAAGCGTTAAGTTTTATTTCGCGTGGAATGCGGTAGAACTTGCCTTATGAATTGCCACTAATTTCAATTGGGCAGGACGAAAGGGGAAATCGTGTTCCATATCTGGTTTTTTCCGGTCTTGGCACTGATGTGTGCCGTGCCTTGGGCTATCATCCGATTAGTCATGCGCGTGCCCGTGCGCCGAGCCGCTATAGAGTCGCTCTTCGTCGGGTACTTGGGCGTGCTGCTCTACATCACCATTTTCCTGCCGTTCGCGGAGCGACACATTGACACCCGATCTGGTTGGGAGTGCGTCAACCTCATTCCGGCGCGCACCATTACCGGTATCATCAGAGATTACCCCGGACGAGTCATCTTGCAGCTCCTTGGCAACGTAGTGCTGTTCGTGCCGCTGGGTTTCTTTCTGCCGCTGCTCAACACACGTTACCTGCGGTTCACAATGACAGCGACGGGCGGGCTTTTGGTTTCAGTCGGCATCGAACTCGTCCAACTCGCGCTGCTACTCATGCTCATCAGGCGCAGGTCGGTTGACGTTGACGATGTCATCCTCAACGTGACGGGTGCCTGCCTCGGCTACCTAGTGTGGCGGGGAGCATATGCTATCGTGCGGCTCCGCAACGTTCGGAAGTAGCTTTTATCCACGAGGTAAAACTCGGGGCTTCTGGCAATCAAAAATCCTATTTATCATTCCACGTTGGCACGCGTCCAGGTGTCCATGGTGCGCCTAATTCTTCGAGCGATTTTTCAATTTTCGGCCATTCCACTTCGGCAATTTGGCGCAATTTTTTCAGTTCAACTTCCAACTCTTGCGAGGCGATGTTGTATTCGCTGATTTGCGTTTGCGTAGGTTTCGCGTCTGCCATTCGTGTTGCAGCCGCAACCGTGCCAGCGCGTGACGAAATCGAAGGCGGCGGCGTTTCTTCGCGGGAAACCATGCTGCGATTGCCGCTGAGCGCTTTTGTTATTTCGCTCAATTGTTTTTCTAGTTTTGCGACATCCGCCAACAATTTTTCGCTCGCGGCAGGAGTTTCCTGCAACGCACGTTTTGCCGTTGCCAGTTTGGTGCGCAAGTCATTCGCTACGCCGGAAGCGCCTGTAACAGCACGTTGCAATTTGTTTGCCTTCTGCTGAAATTCGAACAAATCTTTGCGATCATTGGCCGCCAATGTTAACAAGCCTTCCGTCACAACATTGAATGATTGCGGTGCGCCAAGCTGCGACCATTCGCCATTGATACGACGCGACAAACTCACCGAATATTTGCCGGGCATCACCAAATTTCCACCGGGCGGCGGGCCAAATAATTCTTCGAGATCGGCATCCGGCGAAACGGTGCGCGGCGGCGCAAGGTTGACCGCCGGATAACGTAAATCCCACGTCACGCGTTGCATGCCGGACATAGGCGCAGCGTTCAAGCGGCGCACAATATTTCCGGCAGCGTCACGAATTGTCAGCATTACGAGTGGCGCTTCTTCTTCGTCTTCCGCCGCTAATTGTTCGCGCGTTGGATATTGATAGGTTTTGCCTTCGGGGTCTTTTTCACGCAATTTACGATCCGCTTCCAGACGCGTTTGCCGTTTTGATTTCAGCGCGTCTTTCACATAAAACGTAATCGCAGCGCCGAATGCGGGGTTTTCCGCTGTGTACAAACTTTCGCCGAGAAACGCTTTGCCGCGTCCGCCGAACGGTTGCGCTTGCACAAACATTAACGCATCTTTCGGCGCGAAAATGTGTGCGTCTTGCGCCAGGATTTTCGCATCCAGCGTGCGCAGCGAAGTGTAATCGTCAAGGATATAAATGCCGCGTCCGAATGTGCCTACGACCAAATCATTCTCGCGTTTTTGAATCGCTAAATCGCGCACCGCAATTGTAGGCATTCCGCCTTTCAATTGCGTCCATTTTTGCCCGCCATCGCTCGTGAAAAATAATCCGAATTCTGTGCCGACAAATAATAAATTTGGATTGACGTGATCTTCGGCAATCGCCCAGAGCGGGTGATTTTTTGGCAAGTTACTTGTGATCGAAGTCCACGTTTTGCCCGCGTCTGTAGTCTTCATTAAATACGGCGCAAAATCAGAACTCTTATGATTATTCATTACCGCGTACGCAGTGTTTACGTCATGCTGCGAAGCAAAAATTCGCGCGACAAATGTACATTCCGGCACACCCGGAAACGTCTCGGATTTGCGCCACGATTTACCGCCGTCGTCTGTGACCTGAATTAATCCATCATCGGTTCCGGCATAAATCAAGCCTTCTTTTTTCGGCGATTCGCTGAGCGCTACGATGTTACCGTATTGCGACGTAGATTGATTTTTGGCAATCGCTTCGGGCGGCCAGATTTTGCCCATCACGGGAAGTTTGTTGCGATCAAGCTGGCGCGTGAGGTCGCCGGAAATCGCTTTCCAGCTATCGCCACGATCATCGCTGCGGAATAATTTATTCGCGGCAAAATAAATGCGCTTGTTGTTGTGCGGGCTAATTATTAATGGCGAATCCCAATTCCAACGCAGCGGCGCTTCGCCTTTTTCTTCTTTCGGTTGAATGCCAATGCGCTCGCCTGTGCGTTTGTCGAAGCGAATAAGGACGCCATATTGCGACGTAGCGTAAATGACATTCGGGTCTTCGGGATCCATCCGCGTGTGAAATCCGTCTCCGCCGTTTGTGACAAACCAATCCGCGTTTGTGATGCCACTTTGATTGGTTGTGCGCGAAGGGCCACACCACGAATTGTTATCTTGTGTGCCGCCACAAATATTGTAAAACGGCGCGGCGTTGTCCACCGCTACGTCATAAAATTGCGTGATTGGCATGTTGGATTTGAAATGCCAGTTTGCGCCGCGATCAAAGCTTTCATAGACGCCGCCGTCAGAGCCTACTAAATAATAATTGGTATTGTTCGGATCAACCCAAATCGAGTGGTTGTCCACGTGTTTATTCTTTTCGCCAAGCGGGCGTTGCGTGCGCCCACCATCATCAGACACCATAAAAACTACGTTGGGAATGTAGAGGCGATCTACATCTTTTGGGTCGCAAACAAGCTGTCCGTAATACATGCCTTGTGCGATAGCTGGACTCATTTTTTCCCACGTTGCGCCTTTATCTATCGAACGATAAATGCCGGTTTGTTCTGGCGTGGATTCGACTGTCGCATAAACATAATTCGGATTTACGGGCGACACGGCGATGCCGATGCGTCCCATCTCACCTGTTGGCAGGCCTCCGCGCAATTTCGACCACGTCGCGCCTGCGTCAGTGGATTTATAAACTGCGCTTTCAGGGCCGCCGTTAATGAGCGTCCAGACATGCCGCCGTCGTTGCCAGCTTGCTGCATAAATCGTATCGGGGTTTGATGGATCAAGTACAACTTCGGTGACGCCTGTGTTTTCGCTAATGTTCAGAATATTTTTCCACGACTTGCCGCCGTCCGTAGTCTTAAATAATCCGCGCTCTCCGCCAGCCCCCCACAATGGCCCTTGCGCAGCGACGTACACAATATTCGTGTCGCGTGGGTCAATTGCCAATCGTCCGATGTGTTCGGATTTTTCCAGCCCGACTTTGCGAAAACTTTTGCCGTTGTCATCAGATTTATAAACGCCATCGCCGTAAGCTACGCTGCGTTGCGAATTCAATTCGCCTGTGCCAACCCAGACAACTGCCGGATTTTTTGGATCAAGCGCAATCGCGCCAATCGAAAACGAACCGTAATTATCAAACACTGGAATCCATGTCGTCCCCGCGTTGACGGTTTTCCAAACGCCGCCGGAAGAAACGGCTACGAAATATTTCGCGCGATCATTTGGATCAACGGCGAAGGCTGACACGCGTCCGCCTGTAACCGCTGGGCCAATTGAGCGCAGCCGCAATCCATTCACAGCCAGCGCCATCGGGTCGGGCGGTTTCGGAGCTTCGGCGGCAGGTTTAGTTTCGGCTTGCGGCTTTGCATCCTGCGCAAAAACTAATGTAGCCCAAACACACAGCAGGCAAAGTAAGAAGTTGAGGCGGAATGATTTCACGGTGAACGGCTCCTTTGATAAATCTCGCGTGATATAACTGCGAGCAAGTTTTTTTCAGCATAGTAAGCGCGGATGAATTTTCAGCAGCGAATTATGATTTTGTGTCGGGCTTATTTCAAGAGAGTTAGAAAATAACCGCAGAGGATGCAGAGAACGCGGAGAAAAAACGATAGAGAGATAGAGAGGTAGAGGCACTGCACGAAAAAAAGACGAAGAGATTTTCCTTCCATCGCTCCAGCTTATCTCGGCGCTCTCTCGGCGTCCTCTGCGGTGAATTTATTTCCTATAAATTGGCGGTGTGTTTATTCGTTGGCATGCATGTTTGCTTCAATGTCGCCGATTTTATGCAAGCGCATCATAGACGAAAGACTCGGTTGTTCGGGCAAGCGTCCAGCCATCGAAATAATCATTTGCCCACGCTGCACGAGTCCCAAGCGCAATAGCTCTGCATCGCACTGCGCCAGCAAATCAAAGCTGCGGCAGTTGAAATTCAACAGATGCGGCTCCAGCCCCCAAACCGCCGACAACGCATTGCGTGATTTTTCTTGGTTGGTAAACGCAATAATGCGCGTGCGTGGGCGCAATGCCGCCAAGTGTCGCGCCATCGTGCCGGATTTGCTGAATACAACGATGAATGGAGCTTGTAATTCCTGCGCAGCATACACGGCGGCTTCAGCAATCGCGCGGCCTTCCGTGCCTTTTTGCAAGTTGTGGATAAATTCGCGGTTGCGATCAAGCTGCGAGGCGCACGAGCTTTCCGTAAAGCTAATAATACGCGACATTGTTTCTACGGCGGCAACCGGATATGCACCAACAGCCGTTTCAGCGGACAGCATCACAGCGTCCGTGCCATCAATAATAGCGTTCGCTACGTCAGAAGCTTCCGCGCGTGTCGGGCGCGGCTCGTGCGTCATGGATTCGAGCATTTGCGTCGCCGTAATCACAATTTTTTCCGCAGCGTTCGCTTTAGAAATAATTTGCTTTTGATAAAACGGAACGCTTTCGACCGAAGCCTCTACGCCAAGATCGCCGCGCGCAACCATTACACCATCGCAAACTTCGACAATGCCGTCCAAATCTTTCAGCGCTTCCATTTTTTCAATCTTCGCAATCAGCGGCGTATTCGCTCCCAAAAACTCAATCAATGTTTTTGCGCCAATGCAATCGCGCGCACTGCGCACAAAAGAGAGCGCGACGTAATCAACATTTTGCTCTATGCCAAAGCGCAAATCGGAGTGATCTTTTTCTGTCATCGAAGGGGCAGAAATTTTTACCCCCGGCAAATTGATGCCTTTATTTTCGCCGAGCATTCCGCCATTCACTACACGGCAAACGACGTCGGTTCCCGCGACTTGTTCGACGCGCAATTCGATTAAGCCATCTGCCAATAAAATGCGGTCACCGCTAGTGACATCTTTAGGCAAATGCAAATAGGTCGTCGAAACAATACCGGGTTCACCTAAAATGTCACGCGTTGTAATAGTGAGATGGCTGCCTTCCTCAAGCAAAAATGCCTGCCCGTCACGCAATTTTCCGGTGCGAATTTTTGGGCCGCTTAGGTCAAGCAAAATCGCTAACGGATGATTTAGTTCGGCAGCAATCGCGCGTGCCGTGCGAATTGTTTCCGCGTGATTTTCATGTGATCCGTGCGACATGTTGACGCGGGCGACGTCCATGCCAGCACGCATCAGCGCACGCAATTGATCGGGAGAGTTAGAGGCAGGCCCCAGGGTGGCCACAATTTTAGCTTTTTTCATAGGGTAAAAGTGAAAACGCGGTCAGCATCAAGCGGCTCCTGTCGGAGGAGGCAGATGCGACCGCGAATTACATACGATTTTATATCGCAAATTTGGGTGTTCGTTACAAAGCTCTATTAATTGCTGCGATGATATCAGCTTCATTTTTCGCACTATTTCCCATTGTGTGCAGCAATAGTCTTCCATCACGTCCAAAAACTAATGTTTGTGGTGCTGATAAATCTCGCGATTCAACATAACGAATGAACGTAGGTTCGTCAATTTGTGCCACGGGATATTTGATGCCTTGTTCGCGAATGAATCGTCTAACCTCTTCTTCGGTCGAACATTCCGATTCAATGCCGATAATTTGCAGCCCTTTGGCAAAATCCCTATCCGTGAACTTCACCATTGTTTCCTGGATGTGATCGCGCGAATGAGCACAATGCATACCAAAAAAATCCAATACAACCACCTTGCCGCGCAAACCGGCGAGCGAGTATTGTTGCCTATCAACCGTGTTCAGTTTGTTTTGTGCGACTGAATCTTTAGGCGCTTTACCAATTTCGCTGACAGCTTCTGTTTGTAAAAAGCTGGCATTAGAAATAGCAGCCAACGCTAAAAAGCTGATGCAGACTAATGCCATTCGCACACCACGGAAAGAGAGAACTTGTGAGAATCTAATTGCCGATTTCATATCATCACCTCAGTTAATTTTCTGCCTTACTTTTTTCGACGAACAGTGGCTTTTACTGCTGTCTTTTTGGGGGCTATGGAAGCGTCTTTTGCAGCGGGCACTGGCGCAGCCGCTTCGCTCAAAACACTGTTACCTATCTCATTTTGAACCAAAGAAGTCAACTCTTTTGTCCGCTCTTCACTCCAGCCAACCCAACGCTTCATCATCTTTCCGTCCTTACCAAACAGGATGACTTGCGGAATACTGTGGTTGCGCGGGTCAGCATAATAGGCCATCACTTCATTTGAGATAAACCCTACTGGATGCACAAATCCATAGTCTTTAATGAACTTCTTTACATTAGCAACGTCTTCTTTTTTGTCCGTCGCCAACGAAAGCATAGTAAAACCTTGCGCTTTAAATTGACTATAGACTTTAGCAACTTGCGGCGCGTGATCCTGACAATGCGGGCACCACGAAGCAAACATATCAATAACGCAAACCTTGCCGCGCAAACTCGACAGCTTCACTTTTTTACCATCAATCAAAGTCACTTCGATTTCAGGCGTGTCGGAACTGCCATCGGCTTTCGGCAATTCGGGTATATCTTCAACGGGCGTGCCGACATTACCCGCATAACTAAGTTGCGGAGCAATTGCCGCCGCCGCCAATAAAATCAAGGTCAAAACTGAGGATTGTAAAACTTTGAAAGACATAAATTTGATAACTCCTGAATTTTCCGGAAAGGTGGAGCCAAAAGATTATTGTTAGCGAGGAAGCGAATGACAAGGATTGTCAATTCAACTGTTTGGTGATGACTTCCTCAAGTTGCGCGATGCTATGACGCGGATCGCTGCCAATGAGATGCTCGACGACTTTGCCGTCGCGCGAAACAACATATAATTGCGGAATTGGTGCGCCACCGGTTTCGTCTTCAGTGCCGTCTAAAAAAGCGCTTTGCAGCGGCTCGGTCGCGTATACGACTTTATAATTGATGCCCGCCTGTTTTATAAACGCCTTCACCAAATTCTGGTCATTTGCATCATCAATATTTAAGCCCACAACCTCTAAGCCTTTGTCACGATATTTTTTGCTGAGTTCTGCCAGCTTCGGCGCTTGTTCGCGGCACGGCCCGCAAAACGTCGCCCAGACATCCACAAGCACAACTTTGCCGCGCAAATCAGCGAATTTGAATGGCTTACCATCCGTTTGCGGAGCGCTGAAATCATTCACGGCTGCCAGGGTTTTCTGGCTCACGACTAAGCCCGGTTCTTTAGCTTTTTTGCGGCGCGCGACAGAAGTGCTTTTGTTGATCGGCGCGTCCACAGGCTGGACTGCGGTCACGGCTTTGGGCGGCGTGGTATTATCACAAGCTAACGTCAGCAACGCAGCCAAAAACACAAAGGTCATTTTTTTAATTGATGTAACTGTGTTCATCTTCTGATTCGTGCTCAAGGTGATCGAAATTGACTAAATCATCATGTCCGGGTTGTGAGAGCCGATAGTCTTCGGACGCCCATGTACCTAAATCAATCATTTGGCAGCGCTCCGAACAAAACGGGCGAAAGGGGTTTTCGTTTCCGGCGTCATCACGCCAATATGTTTCTTTGCGACATTGCGGACATTTCATAATTTTCCTTCCAATAAAGCCCAATGATACCGAATTTCCGCCAAAAATCGAAATCGGATGCAAAGCGTGCAATAATAAAAGGGCAACGCGCGTTCCCTTGCGTGCATCATTTTACAGTGAGACGGTCATCATGAAAGCAAAAATATTTCTGCTCTTATTGTTCGCATTTTTTCTCAATGTGCTGGCAACCGCGCAAAGTGGTCGCGGGCGTAATCCTGCGCCCGCTCCTGTGCCCCAACCGAAACAACCCGATAAGCAGCCGCCTGCGACACCAAAAATTCTCAACTTGCCTGAAGGCGGCAAAGTCGTGAAGTACGATTCTGACGGAATGACTTCTCTTTATGTGCTCAAAAACGGCCTGACGATTATCATCCGCGAGCGCCACACCGTACCGCTGGCCGCCGTCACAACGTACGTCAAAGCCGGATATTTTAATGAAAGCGATGAAATATCGGGGCTGGCGCATTTGATGGAGCATATGTTTTTCAAAGGTACAACCACGCGCCCCGCGGGTATGATTAGTGCCGAGACAGCGAAATTAGGCGGTCAACTCAACGCCAGCACTTCGTACGAAAAAACTTCTTACTACGCCATAGCGCCCGCCGAAAGCCTGCCCAAAATTTTAGAAATTCAGGCGGACATGCTGCTAAACCCAAGCTTTGACGCGGAAGAACTGAAAAAAGAAGCGCTTGTCGTGATGCAGGAAAGCAAACGCAAGCAAGACAACGCAGCGGCTTCGGCATTGGAAAAAATGTACGCGACGGCTTTTACGACGCACCGGATGAAACGCTGGCGCATTGGTTCTGACGCGATTTTGCAATCTGCTACGCGCGAGCAATTGCAAAATTTCTATCAGAATTTTTATCGCCCCGAAAATGTAACTATCGTAGTTGTTGGCGACGTTCTCACGAATCAAGTCATCGTTAATTTACAACAATTGTACGCAGGCTTTAGCGCATCACCAAAAGTGGAAACGCCACCTGTCCCAGCAGAAAAAAAGGCAACGTATCCGCAATCCGCAATCCGCAATCCGCAACCCGCCCCTACTACTTCTGTCCCGCTTTCTCCCGCTCCTCTTCCCCCTCAGGTCGGGCCATACGGGCCGGAAGAACCGCCGCAAGACAAACCACGCTACAACAACGAACGTGGCGACATCGGGCAATCAGTTTTCACGATTGGCTATCACGCGCCGCCGCTGACGAAGATGGCTGAAGGATTGAAAGAACAAGCGACGCTGGATGTCTTGGCTGCGGTCTTGGGCATTGGGCACGGCGCGCGCTTGCAACAAGTTTTGCGCGAAAAGAATCCGCTGGCGATGGATGTCAATGTCGAATATTTGCCGTTGCCAAGTGCGGGAATGTTACAAGTGCAAATGATTGTGCCGCCCGAACGATTGGATCGCGCGGAGGGTGAATATTTTCGCACTATCGAAAAATTCCGCCGCGAACTGTTAAGCGATGGCGAATTACAACGCGCGAAATCCATGTTGGAGAAAAATTTTTACGACACGACGGCTACGCTCAATAACGAAGCTGAAGCATTAGCCCGTTATCAATCGCAATATGGTAATTTCAAATTAATGAATTCGCATCTTGATCGAATTCGCGCAGTCACAGCAAAAGATGTTCAGCAAGCCGCCGCACAATATTTCACGACGGCAAATACAACGGTGTTTGAATATGAACCGCGCTCCGCCGCTCCGCGCACATTCACGCCAGATAAATTTGCCGGAGCAATCGCTGCCTTCGCGCCTATTTCGTTACAGCCGATCAAGCCTGAAGACATCAAGCCTGCGGTTGCGCTAAAACAATTTCCACAAGGCAAAGAACGTAATGTTAATCCTGAGGGCGACAAAGTTACCTTTGTGCCTTTGCCGGTTCCGATCAAAGATTTTTCTGTCTATCGTGGCCCGCGCGCTTATGTACGCGAAGACAAAGTACAGCCGAAATTAAGCATCGGTGTTTTCTTTCAAGGCGGACGATTAACAGAAGATCAATCCACCAGCGGCACAACTGAGTTGATGTTGCGGATGATGTTGCAAGGTACGATGACGCGCAAAGCCGATTTGATCGCGTTGGAAATGGAAAGCTATGGCGGCGAAGTCAATCTCGTTAACGAGCCTGATTTTTTTGGCTTCACGCTGGATGTGCTATCGCGCAATGCTGACAAAGCAGTTGGAATGTTGCTGGAAATTATCGAGAATCCATTTTTCGATCCAAAAGAAATCGGGCGCGAAAAAGAAATTTTAGCCGCGCAACAATTACAGCAACGCGACAATGGCGTGCAACGTCCTCTGGAACTCGCAATGGCTTCAATTTACCCAAGTCACCCGTACGGATTGCCGCGTTACGGGTTAGCGGCTGCGACCAATAAAATCACGGACGAAACGCTGGACGCCTGGTATAAAAAAACGATCCGGCGTCAATTGCCGCTCGTCATTTTGGTCGGCGACACAGATGGCTCATCATTAGTTTCCACAATTTTTTCTGAAGGCTTCAAACGCAGCAGCGACGAATTGGATCAGACCTTAAAAGTAAATTTGCCGGGTCTAACAGCACAACCGCAAGATCAAATCGAACAACGAAGCCGCAAACAAACCGCGCAAGTCATCGCGTTGCGCGCGCCAGCGCCAGGGCCATTCAATAGCTATGCGCTAAGCTTGATGCAAAACTATGCGTCTGGCATGGGCGGCAGATTTTTCACTGAATTGCGCGACAAACAAAGCCTCGCTTACACGGTGCGATTGAGTTATCAACAACAATTGGCCGGCGGCGCGTTGCTCGCATATATCGCGACGTCGCCGGAAAATGAGGCGAAGGCGCGCGAAGGGCTGCTGAAAGAATTAGAAAATTTAGTAAAAACGCCGCCGAGCGATGAAGAATTTGAACGCGCCCGCAACGCAGCGATTGGCACATACGCCATCAGCTTGCAAAGGCATCCCGAACGACTGCTGGAATATGCGCGCACTATTGTATTAGGGCGCAAACCCAGCGATGTTGAAAATCAACCGGATTTGATTCGCGCCGTGAAAAAAGACGACGTCAAAACTGCAGTTGAAACTGTTATCAAACTAACCCAAGCCGGACGCGGCGTCGTGCGCGGTGAAAGTGCGGTAACAAAATAAAATTACCGCAGAGGCGCAGAGTTTTTTTAGACAGAGTTCACAAAAATTATCCCTGTTGATCTTGCAAAATACCTGTCAATCCTGCCTGATCTTCTCTGCGTCCTCTGCGCCTCTGCGGTTGATATAATTCCATGTCCTCAGAATTTTCTTTCATCAACAAAATCCGTAATCAAGTAAATCAACGAACTTCAAAAGCCATTTTAGGCATCGGCGATGACACGGCCATTTTGCGTGAAAACGCCGCGCGCGAACGCTTAATCACTACGGATTTGTTAATTGAAGATGTGCATTTCAAACTTGCATACACGTCATTTTTTGCGCTCGGTCACAAAACATTAGCAGTTAGCTTGAGCGACATCGCAGCGATGGGCGGCACGCCAGAATTCGCTTTGCTTTCCCTCGGCATCCCAAAATCGCAAATTGGAAATCCCGCGTGGGAAGATTTTTTTGCCGGATATTTTTCTTTAGCCGAAAAATTTGATGTGACATTAATCGGCGGCGATACTTCGTCTTCGCCTGACAAGTTAGTGATTGATTCGATTGTGATAGGCAACGCAGTTGCCGGCCAAGCAATTCGGCGCAGCACGGCAAAAATTGGCGATGCAATTTATGTGACCGGAAATTTGGGCGCGTCCGCCGCCGGATTGCAATTATTGCTGAGTGGCGAACGTTTTGATTCCACATTAAACGATGCCAAAAATATTGCGATGCGCACGCACCTGATGCCTGAACCGCGCGTCGCGTTCGGGCAAAAAATTGGCTCATCAAATTTGGCGCACGCGATGATGGATGTGAGCGACGGCTTGGCGCAAGACCTGAAACATATTTGTGAAGAAAGCAATGTGAACGCGATGCTTGATTTTACTGCTGTGCCTGTTGCGTCTTGTATATCCGCTTTTGTAGAAAACCCTGAGACTACATTTTCATTAGCTATAAGTGGTGGAGAAGATTACGAATTACTTTTTACCGCCAGTCACGCGTCGGAATCAGAGTTGAGAAATTTCGCTGCCGACTGCGGCACAACCATCACGCGCGTTGGTGAAATTGTCGCGCGCAAAAATTTGTCCCGCGAACCGCGCGTGTTTTTGCGACGTGATGAGCGCGTTGATTTGCTGACGGTAAAAGGCTACGATCACTTTCTTATTTAAATTTTATCTATTGGAATTGGTGTTGTAATTAATGATAACTGCTGAAGAGAGACGCAAAAAAATCGTGCTTCGTAAAATGGGCGAAGCCATCAAAGACTTCGGAATGATTTCTGAAGGCGATAAAATTATGGTGTGTCTGAGCGGCGGCAAAGACAGCTATTCGTTGCTGTCGCTGTTGCTCGAAATGCGCCGCAAGGCGCCTGTAAATTTTGAAATTCTCGCCGTCAATTTAGATCAAAAACAACCTGACTTTCCTGAACATGTGTTGCCGGAATATCTGACCAGCATTGGCGTGCCATATCGCATTGAAGAGCAAGACACTTATTCCATCGTAAAGCGTTTAGAACCCCGCACGTACTGTTCAGTTTGTGCGCGATTGCGACGCGGCATTTTGTATCGCGTCGCAGTCGAAGAAGGTTGCACAAAAATTGCGCTCGGTCATCACGCCGACGATTGCATCAATACGTTTATGATGAACGTTTTTTACGTTGGGCAATTAAAAGCGATGCCGCCTGTGCTGCGTTCGGATGATGGACGCAACACAATTATTCGTCCGTTAATTTATTGTTGGGAAAAAGAAGTTGCGGCTTACGCGGCGGATCAAAACTATCCAATCATCCCGTGCAATTTGTGCGGTTCGCAAGAAAATCTGAAACGGAAAAAAGTCAAAAAATTTCTTGATATGATTGAGGAAACAGATTTTCCATACGTTCGTCAATCGTTGTTAACGGCGCTAAGCAACGTCACGACAACACACTTGCTTGATCCGCGTAAATTTAATTTTAAATCATTATCTGCCACCGTAGGCGATGTCGAAGCCGAATTGGACGACGTATTAGGACATAATGAACCGGCATCAATTGCGCCGCAGCTCACGACGTTGCACGGCAAACCCGCCGCCAATCATTTGGTGGGCTAATGCACAAGTGGTAAAATCACTTTCGCTCTAAAGAATCACAACAACACCAATAACGGGATTGTCCATAATCGAATTTCTCAGGTAGCCGAATGCAAAATCCGAGTCCTTCGCCGAAGCTTGTGCAAATTGAGCCGCTAAAAAAAGCAGATGCACACCTGACGGCTTCTACCATCAATCAGCTTGACCCAAAACCCGTGACCGATATTAATTTGCCGCCAATTCCTTCGGATTGGTGGGTGTATCGCAAAAAGTTTTATGCAGGGTCGCGCAAAGTTTTGGGCTATTTATACACAACGCATTCTTACGGAGCGACGCGGCGCTGGTTGATGGCTACGATTTTGCCTGACAAAATTTTGTATCGCTGGAAACCGTATCAAAAAGGTGAATGCAACCGCTGCGGATTGTGCTGCAAGATTGTTTTTAATTGCCCGTTCTTTTACGAAGACGGAAAGACTACAGCGTGCATGATTTATACGACCAAACATGCCGTACCACCGTGCGTTTCGTTCCCTGCTGACCCTGGCGATTTGCGCGAAGTGCAACGCGAAGTCGCGCCCGCTCCCTGCCCGTTTTATTTTGAAGGCCAGCCCGAACATCCAACTACGTGGGGCGCAATCAAAGCCGAAATGCGCGCGGAATGGCAGCGTCGGAAAAACAAATTCAAGCAGGTTTTTGACTTCTAGTTTTTTGCATTCTCAATGAACAAATTGATCTGTGTTCCGATTACTGAAAATAAAGCGGACGCCTTTCTTGCCGCGATAAATGAAGCCGCAATCAACGCCGACGCGATTGAGTTGCGGCTTGATTATTTGCACGCCGAAGAATTAGCCAAGGTTCTCGCTTCCCTTCCCTCGCAAAACATTTCCAAGCCATTTGTGTTTACCTTTCGCCCTCACGAACAAGGCGGAATGCGCGATTTGCCGTTAGAAACGAGGCTTTCGTTCTGGCGTGAATTGTCGGGCGAAGTAAAAGCATTAATTAGCTACGCCGATTTTGAATTGGACTTGGTGGAATTTCTTGCGGACAAAATTCCGCCGATTGAATGGGCAAAAATTATTTGCTCGAATCACAATTTCGACGAGACACCCGCGAACTTAAGCGAAACATTTGATCGCATTGCGCGCACGCCTGCTGCTGCAATCAAACTTGCGACGAAAACAAATTCAATTTCCGATTGCCTGCCATTATTTGCGTTGATGGAGCGGACGGAAAAACCTGTGATTATTTTGGGAATGGGTCTGGCAGGAATCTCTACGCGAATTTTGGCATTGTCGCGCGGCGCAATACTGACGTTTGGCGCATTAAAACGCGGAGCCGAAAGCGCAAGCGGGCAGCCAACTATCAAAGAATTGCGTGATTTGTATCGTGTCCACCAACTTACAAAAAACTCTGAAATCTACGGCGTAGTCGGTAATCCAATTGGGCATTCGCGCTCGCCCTTAATTCAAAATGCTGCGATTCAATCCGTCAATCGCGATGCCGTATATTTGCCGTTTGAAGTTGACGACATCGCCTTTTTCCTACGCGATTTTGTACATCCAAAAACAAAAAAAATAAATTGGAATTTGCGCGGCTTAAGCGTGACGATCCCACATAAAATCAAGGCGATGCCGCATCTCGACGTAATTTCCCCAGCAGCCCAAACCATCGGCGCAATCAACACCATCATCATCAAAGATAACGAATTGCATGGCGATAACACTGATGTAGCAGGCGCAATGAAACCGCTCGAAAAACTCATCGAAATCAAAAATACGCATGCCGCAATTTTAGGTGCAGGCGGCGCGGCGCGCGCGATTTGCTACGGACTAAAACAACGCGGAGCAAGCCTCACAATTTATGCCCGCGATTTAGCTAAAGCGAAAATTCTTGCCGAAGAATTTGGCGCAAACGCTGCGTTGCTGACTGATTTCGCAGGTGACACTGACATCGTTATCAATTGCACGCCGATTGGCATGCAAGGCCACGACGAAGGAACAAGCCCAATCAACGCCGAGGCGCTGAAGAATGTACAGCTCGTGTACGATTTGATTTACAACCCGCAGGAAACGCAATTGCTCAAAGACGCCAAAAATGCTCGTTGCAAAACGCTGGGCGGAATGGCAATGCTCATCGGACAAGCCGCCGAACAATTTCGATTGTGGACAGGCTACGAAATTGCGCCGGAAGTAATGTGGCAAGCCATCGCGTAAAAATCCGCTCGCGTCTGTACCATCGGTGTTCTATTATTTCCCTTCCGATTTATTTTCACACAAAGGCAACTACCGATGACTACACAACCCGATTGGGCAATCCCGAATTATCTCGAAGTTAAAGACAACCATTTGCACATCAATGGCGTAGATGCGGTCGCGCTGGCGAAAGAATATGACACGCCGTTGTTTGTAATTTCTGCGCCGCGCATTCGTGCGAATATTGCGCGTTTGCTCGAAGCGAAAAAACATCATCCGAACTTAAAACTTTGTTATGCCTCAAAAGCCAATAACAATTTGGGCGTGCTGCGCATAGTGCGCGAGGCGGGCATTGACGTTGAAGTAAATTCCGGCGGCGAATTATTTCGCGCTTTGCGAGCAGGTTTTAAGCCCGAACAAATTGAGATGAACGGGATTTCCAAAACGGAGCAGGAAATTACTGAAGCCATCGAAGCGGGAATTTATTCGATCAATCTCGATTCGCCCTTTGAACTCGAATTAGTCGAACAAGTCGCAGCAAAACTGGGCAAACGCGCGAACGTCACCGTGCGCCTTGTCGCTGGCGTAGGCACGCGCTCACATGCGGGCTTGCAAACTGCGCTTTACACTTCAAAATTCGGTATTTCGCCTTCGCAGGCACGCGAAGTGATGCTGCGTGCGCTGCGCAATCCTGACCACATTAATTTAGTCGGCATCCACATTCACGTTGGTTCGCAAACGCCTGACCCTGAGCCTTATGCCGAAGCATTTCAAACGATGTGGGAACATTTGTTGTGGCTGCATAAACAAACAGGGCACGAATTACAGCACATCAACATCGGCGGCGGCATCCCAGTCAATTATTTGCGCGACCGTTCGCAAGCCGAAGAAATTACGGAAGACGAACGCAACATGCTTGGCGCAATTTTGACCTCTGACGAAGCAATCAGTGCGGCGCTGCAAATCGTACGCGAAGCCGCACGCAATGCTGGCGCAGATCATTTGCTCAAGAATTTAGAAATTGTGATGGAACCAGGGCGCAGCGTGATTGCTGATGCTGTGACAATTTTGACTACGGTGCGCAATATCAAATCGCGTCCTGAAACCAAAGAAAATTGGGTGCTGACGGATGCCGGATACAACCTGATGCTTTCGATGGTGATGTATCACTGGTATTACCACGCGGTAAACGCTTCCCGCGCAAACGAACCAGCCGATGCACGTTACCGCATGGCGGGACCGCTATGCGATGGCGGCGATGTATATTTCGATTTGCACGGCGATGGTCATTTGCCTGATTGCCGGCTGCTGCCTTCCGATGCCAAAGTTGGCGAAGTCATTGCGATGCTCAACACCGGCGCGTACACAATGTCGCAAATGACGGCTTACAACGGACGCCCTTTTCCAGCGGCGGTTTTAGTGGATGACGACGGCAAAATCGAAGTCATTCGCAAACGTGACACGTACGAAGATTTGCTGCTCAACGAAATTTAGTTAACCGCAAAAGGCACAGAAGACACAAAATAAGCGCACAAGATTTTCATGAATTTCTTTTGCGCTTTTTGTGTCTTCTGTGGTGAATATGAAAATTATTGCCTTCTTATTTCTTTCGCTTTTCTTCCAACCTAAAACACAAATTGTAATGCTCGGCACTGGCACGCCAAACGCTGATCCTGAGCGTTCCGGCCCGTCCGTAGCCATTGTCGTCAACGACACGCCGTACATTGTTGATTTCGGCCCCGGCGTAGTTCGTCGCGCGGAAGCCGCTCGGCGCAAAGGTATAACGGGTTTGGCAATGCCGAATCTTAGCAAAGCGTTTCTCACGCATTTACATTCGGATCACACGCTAGGATTGGCAGATTTGATTTTTACGCCGTGGGTCTTAGAGCGAAAATATCCGCTCGAAGTTTTCGGCCCTAAAGGTATCAAGGCGATGACGAATCATATTGTGCAGGCGTACAAAGAAGATATTGACATGCGTTTGTATGGCGGCGAGCCATCGAACAAAACGGGTTACAAGGTAAACATACAGGAAATCAAACCAGGCGTGATTTACAAAGATGCGAATGTCACAGTGAAAGCTTTCGCAGTCAAACATGGTTCGTGGAAAGAAGCCTATGGATTTCGGTTTGAAACGCCGGATAAAACGATTGTGCTTTCGGGCGATTGCGCTCCGAGTCAGAGCGTGATTGATGCTTGCAACGGCTGTGACGTGTTGATTCACGAAGTCTATTCGCAAACAGGATTTCAGCGTCGTCCGCCCGAATGGCAAAAATATCATTCGCAATTTCATACGTCTTCACGCGAATTGGTCGAAATCGCTAATAAAATAAAACCTAGTTTATTGATTCTTTATCACCAATTATTCTGGGGCACGAGCGAAGAAGAATTACTTAAGGAAATCCGAAGTGGCTATAGTGGCAAAGTAAGTTCAGCACATGATTTAGATATTTATTGAACTGGAGGGATTTAGATGCATCCTCGAAATTTCGTATTTTTCTTGTCGTTCATTTGCTTGTCAGGGTTTATCCAATCCGCGTTTGCGCAGTCTATAAAAATATCAGATTGGGACAGCTCTGAAATATACTCTCCCATCCGAAATGGCGAAATCATCAAAGTAAATCCGCCAACGCATCCTCCGTCAGGTTTAAGTAAAAGCGACAAAAAATTGATGGCTCCGCCTACTGAGTTGAAAAATGCTTATAAAGAGTTTCTCAAACAGCCTAACAGTGGATTGCTGCGATTATTCGTTTATGGTGCCTACAATCGCAAAATTTACTTCAGCGGCGAGGGCGCATTTTATTCATTTGCGCGCAAGACATATCAAGGTGCCTCCGACGCTGACATTGGCCTGGGAAAAGGCATATTCCAAAATGACGCCAATATTGGTCTGATGGTTAATTTAGGTGATGTAAATATTGAAGAAGTAACGCTCGTAACTAATGGAGTTTCATTCTTAGCTAATCTTGTTGCCCCTAAAGATGTGAATGAACAATTCGAGCTACGCAGCAAAAGCTTTAAGGGGTTTAAGGAAGGGAGTTATTTTTATTGTAATCAATTACCCGTTGTGTTTGGCAAAACCTACATAGTGCGCTCTATCAAAAATCGCGAATCAGATGTTCTCACTGCCTTTCGCGTAGTAAAACAAGACAATGATGGTAGCGTTATCTTACTTTGGAAAGAACTCAAGAAATTTGCGCGCCCAAACATTCGCCCTTAAGCGCCCTAAGGTAACGACCCAAAAATTCGGCCTAATTTTATTTATTTGCATTGCAATCAACGAGCTGAAAATCATTCAACTAATAAACTGCCTTAAATTTCCTCTCAATTTCCCTTCGTTACTTGCCCGCAAATTTTGACGCGCCCCTCATTTCTTACATTTAACAACCTGCCTTACGTACTAGCTCGGAATAGAAATTGCTAACCTAATAACGAAGCGCAGAAATTAATTTTGATTTTTGCGCTAAAGACCTGATTTTTCAGGCTTATTTTGCATAAATTAGAGTTACGATTCACTGTTTTATTGAAAATACAAATTTGTACTTCTTCTAGTTTTGATAAACATATTTGTAGGAATAGCAAATTATGAAGAAAGGCGTTAGCAGCAAACGTTCTTTTGATTTTGCGCATTTGATTGGTCAGAGCGCGATAATGCAGGAAATATATGACGAAGTTTTACAGGTCGCACCTTCACACACCACAATTCTAATTCAGGGAGAATCAGGGACAGGTAAAGAGTTAATTGCGGCGGCGTTACATCACAATTCGCCGCGCGTTATGCAACCATTTATCAAAGTAAATTGCGGAGCTTTGGCCGATAGTTTGCTGGAAGCAGAACTGTTTGGCTATGAGCGTGGAGCGTTTACGGGCGCGGAAACAAGCAAGCCAGGCCGTTTTGAGTTAGCAGACGGCGGCACGATTTTGCTGGATGAAATTGGCGAGTTAACCGTTACTGCACAAGCTAAGCTCCTGCGCATTTTACAAGCTAAAGAATTCGAGCGCGTGGGCGGCACAGCAACTCGAAAAGTGAATGTACGTTTACTGGCCGCGACCAACCGCCAACTTGATGCCGAAGTGCGTAAAGGTAGCTTCCGAGAGGATTTATATTATCGCCTTTCGGTATACACAATTCAGGTGCCAGCCTTGCGTGAACGTCGCGATGACATAGCGCCGCTCGTCGAATACTTCCTGCTGAAATACTCTCACGAACACGGCAAAGCGATTCGTCGTTGTGCGCCTGAAGCATTGGATTTATTGCTCGCGTATGATTGGCCTGGCAACGTCCGCGAATTGGAAAATACTATTGAACGCGCGGTCATTGTGTGCGACACAAATGCCCTGCATCACTATCATTTACCGCCGGATTTGCAGACGCTGCGACTGGCTACGGCGATCCCCAGCAAAGGCCTACAGGCCGCCGTAGTTGAGTATGAACGTGAACTCGTTTGTGATGCATTGCAGTCTGTTCATGGCAACCGCCATCAGGCAGCAAAACTGCTAAAAATCAGCGAACGCCTGCTCAATTACAAAATCAAAAAGCATAATATCATCAGCGCCGACTTTCGCTGGTGATTGAATTCCAGTCGTCGTTCTTTCCTGTTCGAGAAAGAACTTTCCTATTTCTCTCTTAATCCAACATTTTTGTACTGTTCCTGCAAAAACGTAGCCTAGCCTCACAATCCTAGTAAAATTTTTAAGTGTAATCATCGCAAAACTTTCCTTGCGAAAAATTCCCCTATCAGGAATTGCGGCACACGCCTTGCCCAATAGAATGGCGATAAGTTCCTGACATTTGCTTTACCTTGGAATTTATCTGGTTGTACCCAGGGCGTGGATTTTAGTGAGAAATTGGTTTGTATGGATGTAACAACGGCTTTTTTATTAAAAAATATAACCGCAGGCGTATTCAACAGCTTGTGCGAGACGGGCTGGAATACGCAATTGCATACAGACAAAACTGATTTTCTCTCTGACAAAAGCGCGCTGCGTGTGGCGGATTGGACTACTGCACAATCATCGCAACTCCGGGGGCTTGCAATAAAAGTTCACGCTCGCAATACGCGGGGAATACTAACGACGGAAATATGGGATGAAACGTTAGAACGGGACGCGATGAGTAATGCAGTAACCCAACCAAAACATAAGCGCGATGCAGCGGATTCATTTGCCAACGATGTATTGGCGTCCGAAGAAATCTCTTTGCTGGGAACATTCGCTGACATCGCGCTTGGTACAACTTCGCTTGTTTGCGCGAGCGACAATAAAGATTTTTTTGCTGGCTCCCGTCAACCCGATGTGCGAGCCGCAAGCATCGGCGCTCGAAAAAATTTCGCGCCATTGCAACCAGATTGTGTTGTCCATTTTGGCAGCGCAATTTCCTCTCAGCCTGCATTCATTAGCCCAGCAGCAGGAGCCGAAGTTAAGTTTGGTCGAGACGGCATCGCCAGCGTTGACACCAAGTCCAGCAAGAGCTTCGGCTCCCTCCATCCCTCAACACAAAAATTGTGGGCTAATGACAACCAACAACAGCAGCTCTCAGCATAAATTTTGCTTCCCTCAACTTCGCCCCAACCAAACAGATTTAAGACTGTGCAAAGAATTATTTAAGGTCACCAATTTATCCTGACACTTATTTGGATTTATTCATTATTGTAATAAAGGATTTCTATGAAGCAGTATTTATTTGCTAGTGATTTTGATCAGACGCTGAGCTTTAACGATTCAGGCTTAGCGTTAAGTGAAATGCTAGGGATCGCAAATTTTGAAGAAAAAGTCGCCGGCATGGCGCGCATCAACCTTGTGCAACAGGGCGGCGAATTATCGTATTTGTTATTGCACGATCCTGAGTTTCGTTGTGTGCGCCGCGAACATTTATATGAAGTCGGCAAACGCATTCGCCTCAAACAAAATATTCACCTATTGCCGCAAATGTTGCGCGAAGGCATCGCCGGATACAACTTCGCGTTTTATGTAATTTCCGCCGCGCCCGAAGAAATTATTCAATCTGCGCTGGAAGGAATTGTGCCGCCCGAAAATATTTTCGGCACGCGCTTTCGCTATCATCCAACAACGGGCGAAATTGATTCGATCATTCGCGTGCCAGCGGGTTACGGCAAAGTTGTAGTGCTTGATGAATTACAAACGCGTTTACAAGTCAGTTCTGACCGCATCGTGTATGTCGGCGATGGCAGCTCTGATGTTCACGTAATGTTGCACGTCAACCGCTGTGACGGCTTAACCGTAGCCGTTTCTGAAAACAAATATATCGCGCCTATCGCGCAGCGCTCAATTTTAAGCACGGACGCGCTCAGCCCGATCATTCCAGTGCTGGAAGAAATCGTAGGGTTGAACGCACCGACCAATATTCGCGCATTGTTTGAAGCCTACGGACTACAAATTCAGGAATGGGATAAAGTCAAAACTGACCGTTTGACGATTAGCGAAATTCCCCTCAGCGCTCGTGCCAGTGCGGCTTCAGCGGAGGTACAAAATGTTTGAGATGATTGGCTGGGTAGCAACAGCAGTTTTTGCCGTCTCATATTTTTTCAAGCAACCGAATCAACTGCGCTACATTCAGGCCTTCGCCGCAATGCTTTGGATTAGCTACGGCATTTACCTGAAAGCGCCACCGATCATCGTATCGAATTTAGTCGTTGCAGTTATCGCGCTTTCTTCAGCGTGGCAACAACGAACGAAAGAAGAAACGACTTGAAAGAGAGACGGAGAGGTTAAGCGGAAGTTCACATGTATCCTCGCCGCTCTTTTCATGATCGCGCAGCTTTGGGAGAAATGCGTCGCAATTTTTCGACGACGGCTGGCAAGGTTTCCAATACGTAATCTATTTCTTCGCGCGCATTATTTTTGCCCAAACTGAAGCGCAAGGAGCCTCGCCCGTTTTCGTGATCCAGCCCAAGCGCAGTCAATACGTGCGAAGGCTCAATTGAACCCGACGCGCACGCGGAGCCAGTCGAAACGGCTATCCCCTTGAGGTCGAGCGAAATCATCAAACCTTCGCCTTCGCAGTAATCGAAATTGAAATTGGCAATGTGTGGCACACGGCATTCGGCGTCGCCGTTGCGCGAAATATTTGCCACGCGCTTGAGTAATTCTGTTTCCAAGTAATCACGCAGCCCGCCTACAGTTTTCATAAAATCCTGCAAATGTTGCCGCTCCAATTCGCACGCTTTTCCAAGCGCCACAATCATTGGCACGCTTTCTGTACCGGAGCGCCGATCTCGTTCTTGATGCCCGCCAAGCGCTTGCGGCTGCAAACGCACACCGCGCCGCACAAACAAAGCGCCGACGCCTTTTGGCGCATGAATTTTATGGCCTGAGATTGAAAGCAAATCCAAACTCAGCGCCCGCACATCTACCGGAATTTTGCCGACGGATTGCACTGCGTCCGTGTGAAAGTGCAAATGTTTTTGCCCGGCAGCGCGGCGCTGTTTGACGAGTTCGCCAATTTCTTTGAGCGGCTGAATCGTACCAATTTCATTGTTGACGTGCATCACCGAAATCAACACTGTATCGTCAGTCAGCGCGGCTTCTACATCAGCAATTTTGACTAGCCCTTCGCTGTACACCGGCAAATAAGTCACGCGCCAACCGTGCGCTGCTAAAAATTTGCAAGTGTTCAGTACCGCCGGATGTTCAAATTGCGAAGTGATGATGTGTTTGCCTTTGCCGGCGTGCGCTTCGGCAATTCCCTTGATGGCTAAATTATCGGCTTCGGTTCCGCCTGAAGTAAAAACAATTTCCGTTGGCGTAGCGTTAATGAGTTGCGCCACTTGATTGCGCGCTTCTTCGACAGCTTGTTTCGCGCGTTGCCCCCATTGATGCGTGCTGGAAGCGTTGCCATAAATTTCGGTAAAATATGGCAGCATCGTTTGCACAACTTCAGGGTCAACCTGCGTCGTTGCGCTATTATCAAGGTAAATTTTCGGTGGTGTTGTCAGCATATTTTTTACTGCGAATAAAATTTCTCAGCTCTTAGATCAATAAGCATAGCATCGCGCCACATTTGTTCAAATCGGTAGCTTTAAGAATTTTGTAGGGCAACGATCTGCGCTACTGCGTCATCTCAACCTGCGCAAGATAAGCGCGTAGTGTCTGGCCTTGTGTGTCGCGCAGCAATAATGTAGAAAATCGCTACCCCTTTGCGAAATCCATCCGACAGACGTTAGTTTGTCGCTTTATTTGAACATTCTCAATTTCCGCAAACCAAAGTTTACGGACGCCAAGGAGGCAATCATGCAAAGCCGTAGCAGCTTAGCTCTCGTTATTTTTCTCGTCCTCAGTACTGTCACAGCTTTTGCGCAACCGCGCAACAATCGTCCACAAATTCGCAATTCAGAACGCTCCGAACAGGATTTGCAGGCGCACGAACGTGGTTATAAAACTGGTTATGAAGACGGATTTGAAATTGGCAAAAACGATTTCAACCGCGACCAGCCGCGCGATTACACCGCAAGTGAAGAATATCAAAAATCCGACAACAAATATGACACGCGAATGGGCAAGCGTAGCGAATATCAGGACGGTTATCGCGTAGGCTTTGAAATGGGCTACGGCGATGGATATTTAGGGCGTCCGTTTTCTACGTCTGTGCCACAAAATTTAGCAACAATCGTTGTTGGCACAGGAACAGTCGCATCCCAATCGCGCCCGAACGAGCGCGATAATGTTGATCCGCGCGATGCTCGTGCCAGTGAGTCGCGCGACACGCGCACAAATGATCCGCGTGATACACGTGCCAATGATCGCAACGCGCAAGATGATTTGTTTATTCCTGACGGAGATCAATTGCGCATTCGTCTGACCTCGCAACTCAGCACCAAAACCAACCGCGAAGGTGACCAATTCACCGCGCGTGTTGTCAGTCCTTCAGCATATGTGAATGCAACATTGGTCGGTCACGTTGCGCGCATCACGCATTCAGGCAAAGCGACGGGCAAAACCGAAATGATGTTGACGTTTGATGAAATCGAAATGCCGGACGGACGTCGCGCGCCGTTCGACGGACAAGTCGAAAAAGTCTATCAAAGCTCTTCTGTCAAAACGGTTGATGAAGAAGGCAATGTGCAAACTGAAACGCGCACGAAAGACACGGCGACACGCGGTGTAGGCGGCGCGGCGCTCGGCGCAATTATTGGCGGCATCGCAGGCGGCGGCAAAGGTGCAGCTATTGGCGCAGTACTCGGTGGAGCCGCAGGCGCTGGCTCAGTATATGTACAAAGCGGCAAAGAAATTATTTTTGATCCAGGTACTGAAATGATGATTCGTTCGCTGGGGCGCAAACGATAGAAAAATTGCGGACTTGGAATTGCGGATTCAGGATTACAGAGTAGTTGACGTAAAAGCACCAATCTGTAATCTTCAATCCGCAATTTTATGATTACCTTACTCACCGATTTTGGAACGGCTGACTATTTTGTGCCTGCAATGAAAGGCATAATTTTCTCGTTGCTTCCGCAAGCCCAAATTATTGACCTCACGCACGACATCCCAGTCCAGGATATTCACTTCGGAGCATTCACACTCGGCGCGTGCTATCGCAATTTTCCCGTTGGCACAATTCATGTTGCTATCGTTGACCCTGGCGTAGGTTCAGCCCGTCATCCGTTAGTAATAGCTACGGAAAAATATTTTTTTGTTGGGCCAGACAATGGGTTGTTCAGTTATGTTTTGGCACACGAAAAAAACGTGCGGATTTTTCAGGCTACGAACACAGATTTTTTGCGCGCCGAAATCAGCGCAACTTTTCACGGGCGCGATATTTTTGCGCCACTTGCGGCGTGGTTGGAAAAAGGAATTGCGCCATATAATTTCGGGTCGGAAATTAGCGAAGTTGTGCGCTTTTGTATTCCACAACCTATGCGCGAAAACAAAAAAATTAGCGCCGAAATTATCCACATAGATCACTTCGGCAATTGCATCACGAACCTTACCGCGCGCGAATTAGCGCCGCATAAAATCAGTACAAAAACAAAAATTGTAATAAGGGAAAATGTTGTTGAGCAATTCGGAACGCATTTCGCGCAAGCGGCAAAACCTAATGAATTATTCGCATATTTAGGGAGCGCTGGATTTTGGGAAGTAGCGTTGTGGCAGGATAGCGCCACGCGAAAACTTGAGATTGCGCGCGGCACAAAAGTTGAGTTATTGCTGGATTAATAGAATTTAGGAAGCAACCGCTTCGGTAAAAATCATGCCGATTTCCTGCTCTTCAATTACAGGCTTTGGCATATTGCGTTGACGCGGCGTGAGGTCATGTTTGCGGAAAGCTTTGTTGTCATACATGCCTTCGTCCGCTACGCGAATTAATTCATCCAGTGTATAGCCATCACGACCAAAAATCGCATAGCCGATGCTCGCGCCGACGCGCACTTCGATACCATTAATTTTGTGGCTGCGCGATTCCAGGTGTCTTTGAATACGTGCGATCAAATCATGAATGGAATGTTCATCTGCGTGTGGCAAGAGCGCGACAAATTCATCGCCCGCATAACGAATCAATTTATCGTAAGCGCGTAATTGCTGCTTTAACCATTGTGCCACCTCACGCAATACCTGGTCGCCCGCTAGATGTCCAAATGTATCATTGACTTGCTTGAAACCATCCAGATCAATCATTAGCATCGCCAGTTTTGAATTATAGCGATCCGCGCGATTGCTTTCTTCGTCAAACGCAATCGGCAGCATACGCGAATTCGGCAAACCCGTCAGCGCGTCCGTCACAGCGCTCGTTTCTGTGCGCCGATACGCCATCGTATTGAATAAAGCATCGGCGGCGAGCGGCGCTACCATTTCGAGCACGCGTAAATTTTCGCTGTTGTCTTGCGCTGTTTTACTCAACAACACAATCGCGCCGATAACTCTGTTCGCTTTGCTGAGCGGGATAATTGTCATTTCCTGAAAGGCCTGCTGCAATTTTGGATCGAAGCCAACAAATTCTGTCGCGGGATTTGCATCATACGATGGCTGTCCGGTCGAAAATGCCGCCCCAATCGCGCCATGTCCGACGAAGGCCTGATGTGAACGCAAATAGTCGGCAAACGCACCGATAGCACCTGCAACGTATGCTGAATTTCCAGTTTCTTCGGTGACATAAACCGCGTAAGTGTCAAAGCTAAGCAAACGACTCAGCCGTGAAATAATAATCGAAACCGCTTCTTCTAAATTCAGCGTGCTGCTTAAAGTTTGCGCCAGTTCCAGCAGCTCAGCGCCTTCCAGACGCGCACGGCGAATGGCATCCAAATACAACGCTTCCTGATTAGGCGCGGGCATCAAAAGCGCTCGTTCATTGCGCGACAACGGCTGAACAAGTTCAGCGATGCGCGTTTCAAATGCGGGTAAATTTGCCAAAAAGGCTTCGACGATAGCCGGATCAAATTGATGTCCGCTTTCTCGTCGCAAATAATGGATCGCGGCATTTTTTGTGTTGGCGCTCAGGTCATTGCCGCAGGCTACGTCAAAACCATCAACAACAGCTAAAATTCGTGCCGTGACAGGAATTGCCGTTCCGCGCAAACGATCAGGATAACCAGAACCATCCCAATGTTCGTGGTGATGTTTGACGGCTGGCACTAACGGATACGGAAAACCGACACGCTCTAAAATCTCTGCACCGACGATTGGATGTAGTTTGAGTTTTGCTAACTCTGCTTCCGTCAGGTTATCGGCTTTGTGCAAAATGTGGTCTGGCACTGCTAATTTGCCAATATCACGCACTAACGCTGCCGCCCGCAACGCTTTCAATTCGGCATCAGGCAGCCCCATCGCCCGGCCTAAGCCTTCGGTATAAATTTGCATCCGGCGCGCGTGCAAATGCGTTTGGTAGTCTTTGGCTTCGATGGCGCTGGATAATGCTTCAATCGTGCGCAAATGCAGATCAGAAATTTCTTCGGCGTTATGCCGCACCGCAAGATATTTCTGAATATATTTTTCTTTAAAGTGCTGATAGGCAAAATAAAAAATTGTCAGTATCAGCAGGCTTAACAACGCTACGTGCGGATGCTGTTCGCGCGTTACCAACAAGACAACGCCTGCGGTAAAGGCTGCGCCAAAATATGCAACAAAGCTATTGAGCCACGTACCGCGCGAGAAAAATTCCCATAGATTTTCGGTGCGTACATTTTCTGCCAACACAGACCAATCTGCATGAAACAAAAATCGCACCCACGCGACCCAGGCTAAAACCGTAATTAATGAAATTGGCGCATCCGAAAGATTTGGCGCTTGCTGGAGTAACCAAAACGGTAAGCGTTCGTAAACCAAGCCAGCCGCGCCTGCCGAAAGAATCGCTTGCCCAACTTGTGATAAATAATTTGATTTTGCTTTTGCGAATGAATTTCGGTGGGTAATAAGTGCAGTCACAGCCGCAAGCAAAATGGCAGCAGGGGAGCCAAATAGCAATAAAACTAAAAAGAAAAGAGGTTCAGCAGCGCGGATAGGAAATTTAAATTTCGGCCACGAAACAACCAGCGCTAAACAAAATAAGGCAACGAAGCGCAGCCCCGGAAAATTAAGCAGCAATTGAAAGAGCGCGCTTAGCAAAATCAATGCGCCGCCAAGCAGCATTGCACCCCTTACAATTTTCCTCATCTGGTTTTCACGATTGCTCATAACAGGCTCTCTTTTGTGTATTTGCCTTTAACCTGCACAAAGCATAATCCAACGACAAGCACATCATCTCAATAATAATGATTTGCCGGCTATCGTTGTGATGATCATACGCATCACCAAAAAATGTTCTTGCTGGCTGCATCTTGTGCTGCAAAGCCGTGAGGGTAACTTCGCCAGATGCTAACGTTTTGTAAGGGCTTTACTTGAATCAATGTCAACCAAGAACTTCTGACATTTATTTCCCAGCCAAGCAAAGCCTAACGACCGCGAACACATTATCCCTTAAACTGTGTTGAGCAGTCCATTATAAAATCAGTCAGATTGATAAAAATTGTTTAATTTATTTATTTTGTGTACTTTGCAAAACTTGGTACGTAGTGAAACGTAAGAGATTTCGGCTAAAATGACCGAAAAAAAGAGCAAAACCACTGCGGGTGCGGCGAATTTTGCTCTGATTTATTTATGATTTTGGTTAGTTTAGCGGAGCACTTTTCCGTTGATTCCGACTACCTGTGCGGCTACGAGGTTGTTACCGAATACATCCCAGTTTTTAAATTGCCACACGACTTTCTTGTCGCGGCTGACTTCAATCAATTGTGGGTTTTCGGGGCCGGCGTGCGTGTTACCAATGATAAGATTTCCATTCGGCAATAATTCCAGCGTAGTCATCCACGCGAAGGTGATGCCGGGTAACTCTGTATGGTCAATACTCCAGACAATTTTTCCGGCTTTGTTAACTTCGAGAATGCGATTGTTGTTACCACCTGCAATCATCGTATTGCCATTTTTCAAGCGGATTGCGCCAAAAACTTCATTGCCGTGACCTTCGGGGCCATGACCTTCGGAGCGCGGGCGCCCTCCAAGTTCCATCACATATGTCCAAACGATTTTTCCAGTCTTGTCATATTCGACGACTTTGCCTTCGCCTTCCTGACAAACCAGATAATTGCCGTTGTCTAATTTGCGTACCATCCGCGTATCACGATGTGGGTTTGGTTTTTCCAATTTTAATTTTACTTCGTGGACAATCTTGTCATCTTTGTCCACTTCGATCAGGCGTCCATTCCCGCTTTCAGAAATTAGCGTCAAGCCATTTTTCAATCGTTGGTATGAATGAATTTCTACGCGCGATTTATTTTCCGGCGTAGGCTTTGATTCGTGCTTCCACACAACTTGCTTGTCTTTGTTCACTTCAACAACCGTCGTATAGCCCGTTTGAAAAATCACGTTGCCATTCGGCAAATATTGGATGTCGTGAATTTCACGCGCATCAGGATTGGCGACTTCCCATTCGACTTCGCCTTTAGCATTGACGATAGCGACGTGTTTTTTGTCTGCGCCGAGCACTTTGTAATCTTTCTGCGCTAAGGAAGACGTTAGTAAAAGTGAAAGTGCGGTAAGAGTGAATAATAAATTTTTCAAATGATTCTCCTGTTTTGTCATTTCAGTTAAGCCAAAATTCCCTTCACAACTTCGCCCGAAATTCCTGTCAGCCGCGCGTCAATGCCCTGGAATTTCACTGTCATTCGCAAATGATCAATGCCGAATAAATGTAACATCGTTGCGTGCAAATCGTGAACGCTGACTGGGTTTTCGACAGCAGCGTAGCCCAAATCATCCGTCGCACCATACGTAATGCCGCCTTTGATACCGCCGCCTGCGAGCATGTATGAAAAGCCTTTGATGTGATGGTCGCGTCCGGTTGCACTTTGCGACATTGGCGTGCGCCCAAATTCGCCGCCCCAAACAACCAGCGTATCTTTCAGCATATCGCGCTGCTTCAAATCATTAATCAATGCCGCCGTAGCGCGATCAACTTCGCGGGCTTTGTGTTCAATGCCCGCTTTCACCTGATTGTGATGATCCCAATCGCGGTGATAAAGCTGAATGAAGCGCACGCCGCGTTCGGCAAGTTTGCGCGCCAGCAAACAATTTGAGGCGAACGAACCATCGCCCGGTTTTGCGCCGTACATTTCCATCACGTGCTTTGGTTCTTTGCTCATATCCGTCAAATCCGGCACGCTGGATTGCATCCGAAACGCCATTTCATATTGCGCAATCCGCGTCAAGATTTCGGGGTCTTTGACTGCGTTGTATTGCAATTTATTGAGCTGATTCACTGCCGCAATCGAATCGCGTTGCACGTCGGCGCTAAGACCATTTGGATTTTTGATGTACAGCACCGGATCGCCGATTGAATTCAATTTCACGCCTTGAAATTTGCTCGGCAAAAATCCGGCTGACCATTGCCGATTCGCAATTGGCTGATTTTGCCCGCCTGTTCCCGAAGACATCAACACGACGTAACCCGGCAAATCCTGCGTGTCTGCGCCGAGTCCATACAAAAACCACGAACCCATACTTGGACGGCCTGCGATGATCGAGCCTGTATTCATCAACTGATGCGCAGGGTCGTGATTAATTTGCTCGCCCCACATTGAACGAACGATGCAAACGTCATCGGCTACGGAACCGATGGCAGGAAAGAGTTCACAAATTTCCTGCCCTGATTGCCCGAATTTTTTGAAGCCGTGCTGTGGCCCAAAGCACAATAATTTTGCGCCTTGCAATTGCGCAATTTGCTGCCCTTTCGTGAACGATTCCGGCATACCATTGCCGTGCATTTTCGCCAGCGCAGGTTTGTTATCAAACGTTTCCAAATGCGACGGCCCGCCCGCTTGATACAGAAAAATTACGCGCTTTGCTTTGGCGGCGTGATGCAGCGGGTTGATTGCACCAGCGGATTGCAACGATTGTGTTGCGGCTTGCAACGGCGAACCAAACAACGAATTCATCGCCAACGCGCCAAGCCCTGCGAAGCTCTGACCGAGAAATGTGCGACGGCGAATTTCGAGTGCGGATTGATTTTCAACTTTCATAAATCCTCAATTCCTCGTGATCGTTTCGTGCAAATTCAACAATGCCCGTGTAACAGTAGTCATCGCCGCCAGACGCACAACACTCAAATCTTTCGGTAAAGCCGATTCACCTACATTCACAAGATTTTTTGCACCTGCTGTGTCGCGTTGAAATCGCAATAAATTCTTGCGATGTAAAACAATCAAAATATTTTTTTCTTCTGCGGTTGCCGGACGATTTAGCGTTCGCTCGAATGCCCAATCAATTTGCGCTGCTACTGACTTTCCGCCTTGCCGCAAAATGTTTTGCGCAAAGACGCGCGCCGCTTCGACATAAATCGGATCGTTCAGCAACACCAGCGCTTGCAATGGCGTGTTGGAATTCGTGCGATTGACAGTGCATTCCTCACGCGAAGGCGCATCAAACGTCATCAGGCTCGGATGCAAAAACGTGCGTTGCCAATGCGTATACAAACCGCGCCGATATAAATTTTCGCCGCGATCTGTGGCGTAATCTCGCTTTGGAAAATTGAGCGCCGCCAAATAACCATCGGGTTGATACGGCTTCACGGAGGAGCCACCAAATTTTTCGACCAGTAAACCAGAAACGCTCAACGCAATATCACGCACAATTTCGGCGTCTACGCGCGGGCGATGTTGGCGCGCTAACAAACGATTGTCGGGGTCGTCGGATTGCGGATTGCGGATTTGGGATTGCGGATTTTCTGTCGCGGGAATACTGGATTGCTTATAAGTATGGCTTGTCACGATCAGGCGAATAAGGTGCTTCACGTCCCAATCGTGTAATAGCGTATTGCCCTCTTTCTTCAATCCGCAATCCGCAATCCCAACTCCGCAATACTTGGGTTGCATAAACTCGCTGGCGAGCCAATCCAATAATTCAGGATGCGTAGGCCATTCGCCTTGCGAACCTAAATCATCCAACGTCTTCGACAAACCGACGCCAAAAAATTCGCGCCACAAACGATTCACGTACACGCGCGCTGTAAGCGGATTATTTTTTGACGTGATCCAATTCGCCAAATCCAGTCGCGTAGCGCGTTTTTCAGTTGTATCTACTTTGCCAAAAAATTGCGGAATCGCAGGCTGCAATAATTCGCCTGATTCATCCAAAAAATTCCCGCGCGGCAAAATGCGCGTATCGCGCGGCATCATCGTTTCAGTAATGATTACGCGCGGAATTTGCGCATCTATACTATCGCGCTCCGCTTCGATTTTTGCCAGATTAATCAACAATGGTTCCAGCTCAGGAACTGACCACTGGAAAAAAGAATTGACGTTTTTTTGCTGCTCGTCGTTGCGCTTATTTTCAGCAACAAATACAGACTTGAGAAAATCTGTCGGGACACCTCGCAACGCTTTATCTGTTTTGATTAAATGATCAGGCCACGCGTATTCAGCGTCAGACAACGCAATGCGAAAACGACCAATCACAGCTTTGCGATAAGCTGATTCCTGTCGCACCCGCACAGTAATCAAACTGTTCGCGCTCGTCTGCAATTTTTGCGCGAAACGCAAAGCCAAAAACATATCGCGGTTATCGCCGTACGTGACGCCCCAACCTGTTTTCGGATTTCCGTCAATCGCAGCAATCGCTGGATGTTCGGGCGGCTGCCCTGTTCCGTCCGTAGTCGCTAAACTAAAATTGAGCTTGCGCGGTGTGCCTTGCCCTTCAGAAATTTCCGCTTCAAATTCAGTCACAACAAAACGGTCTCCGCTGCGCCCAACACGCAGCGCAGGCAAGCTTTCATCTTGCGCTACATCCAAACCAATTTGCGTCCACGCGCCTGCGCCTGGTTTGAAAGTCACGGTGTAAATTTCTTGTTCGGGTAATGCACCGCTAGCAACGACCAAGCCTTCGCCTTTGATCGTTTCATTCAAAATATTACCGCTTAGATAGCGAGTCGTATTGATAGTCTCGTCGTTATAAATTTGCAGCGTCGTGCCGTTTTTGGCTTGTGCGGAAAGAATGCGTTGCAGTTTCCAATCTAATTTTCCAGCGGCTTGTAACTTAACGGTTTCTTTTTCCCAAGCCGGACGGCGCGCATCAAAGCTGGCGGCTTTGGTTTCTAATTCCTTACGCGCTTGTGTAAGCTTCGCGGTCAATTCGTCATAGCGCTGTTTCTGTTCGCCGCTCGTCAGCATTAACTTTGCGCCAAACGCATCGCGTCCGCGATCAGGTACTAAACCCGTTTCCTTGACGTCGGCAAAAAAGGCCTCCATCGCGTAAAAATCTTTGGTCAGAATTGGGTCGAATTTGTGATCGTGACATTCCGCGCAGCCCATCGTAGCGCCCAGCCAAACAATGCTCGTCGTGCGCACGCGATCAGCGGCATATTTCGCCAAATATTCTTTTGGCTGCAATCCGCCTTCGGCAGAAGTGCGATTCATGCGATTGTAGGCCGACGCAATTTTTTGTTCTTCGCTCGCGTTCGGCATTAAATCGCCCGCCAACTGTTCGCGTGTGAAAACATCGAACGGTTTATTGTCACGGAACGCACGCAAAACGTAATCACGATAAGGCCACGCAGGCCACGCGTTATCACCGTGAAACCCGCTGGTATCAGCGTATCGCACCGCGTCCAACCAATGCATCGCTTGTTTTTCGGCATAGCGCGGCGAAGCCAATAAACGATCCACTAATTTTTCATACGCGTCAGGAGTCTTGTCATTCACGAACGCAGCAACTTCTTGAGAAGTCGGCGGAATGCCTGTCAAATCTAGCGATACACGACGAATTAATGTGCGGCGATCTGCTTCTGGCGCAAGTTGCAAGCCAGCTTTTTGCAAGCGCTGCTGAATAAAAAAATCTATGGGATGAATTTTAGCGTCAGGAATTTCAGGGCGATGAACAGGTTGATACGACCAATGGCCTTCATAAATCGCACCTTGTGCAACCCAAAGCTTGATTGTTTCTTTTTGCTGTGGCGTGAGCGTTTTGTGCACTTCGGGCGGCGGCATCAATTCGTTTTGATCCATCGAAAAAATACGCCGTACAATTTCGCTGTCGTCAGGTTTGCCAGGCACGATGGGCACGACGCCGGATTTTGTTTTGCGGAGCGCTTCGTCGCGCACATCTAATCGCAAACCCGCTTTGCGCGCATTTTTGTCCGGGCCGTGGCAACGAAAGCACGTATCAGAAAAAATCGGGCGAATGTCGCGGTTATAACTAATTTGATTTTGATGGGCAGCAACACCATTGGTATTACTAACCAACCAGAAAATCACGAACACAACACCGAACACAATCAACGCTTTGAGGCGCATAAACATTGACTCCGATGAAAGTAGAATTATTTTTCTAAGACGAAACGCAAATGCCCAAAACTATTTGCACCGTTTGATGACCCCGAAATAATACTCGCCTGCCGTCTGGTGCGCTGCACGTATGTTTCAACTAAGGATTGCACTTCAGCGTGCGCATCACAAGTGCCAAGAATCGCTACGGTACCACCGCTGCCACCACCAGTAATTTTGGCACCAAAAATATTTTTTGTCGCGCGGGCGAGCGCTACAATTTCGTCTGTCGCTTCCGAACCAAGCCCACACGCCGAATAGCTTTCGTGCGAACCATACATCAATTCGCCAAGCTCTGCTGCCTGTTCCAAGTCACGCCAGTCTTGCAAAATCTCACGGAATTTTTGCACACGCGCATTTTCATAAATCGGATGTTTCGTCGCTTGCAAAACTGGATAAGAACGTAACGATTGTACCGAAGTTACACGATCAGTAATGCCTTTATATTTCGCAAGAAATTCTTCGCCGCAAGCTTGCCTGGGCAACGATGAAGCAAAGCGAAGCTCAAATTCCTCTGGCGTAATATTCGCCAAATAACCACGCCAATGCGGATCAGCAATTTCGACTTTACCAACTAAATCCGTTTGCATACAACGCAAGCCCGCAATATCAGCAATCAACCGATAGCCCATAAATGCAGCCGTGCGCACCGTGCCGTAATCGGCGCCGCCGACTGAATGCCGCACGCCCGAATCAATGCCCCAAACGGCAAGTTCAGTAGGCAAATCAACCGTGCCTTGCAATTCGCCAGGCTGACAAAGAAGCGCCAATAATTTGTTTGCTTCGCCGCACGCTGAAGTCAGTTGATCCATCACACCGCACGGCGCGCCTGCAATTAAATTCTCAACTTTTTGGCACAAAAATCCGATTTCCGGCGCCGAAATTTCCAGGCCGTACGCCGCTTCGATTGCGCTCATCGTAGCGACCTCAAGCGCAGCCGAGGAACTCACGCCTTTGCCTTCGGGCACATTTGACGAAAGTAAAATCGTCGCGCCACGCGAAAATTTCACGCCCCGTTCATGTGCCAAAATCACAAACGCACCTGCGACATACGCTGCCCATTGATGCTCTGATTGTTGTCGAAAAAATTCTCGCGCGGTGTCATATCCCATCGCGCATAATTCCGCGAGCGAAATAGTAAAACGGCGCAGGCTTTCATTTTCATTCGCAGGCAAGCTGACAATTTCCACTTGCGAATCTGAGCGCAGTTGCAATGCCGCATGCGTAGCGTTGGCAATCGGCAATTGCAGCACGAGCGAGCCGGAATAATCTGCAATACCGCCCATCAAATCTAATCGCCCGGGCGCGCGCGTTACAAAAATTTCGCCGCTGGAAAATTCCGGCGCAGCCTGTATCGCTGCCAAAAATAATTTTGTGTGAGGCAAATCTTTCTCTGGATTAATTGTGCTTGCAGCCATTCGTTTTACTTCGCAGCTTTATAATGAATCGTCGGGAGCGCGCGCAATTCGGCGGCTTTTTCTTCGGGGCAGGTATCGCTCAAAAAATTGCCGCCACCAATTTCGGGGCCAGCAAGATATTTCAGTAAATTTGGTTTGCGCAGCGGCGGATGAAATTCGAGGTGAAAATGAAAGTTGCGATAATCGCCGCCATCAGTCGGAGCCTGATGCAACGGCATCACATACGGAAACGGCATTTGCCACAAATTATCAAAACGAATTAACGTTTCGCGCAGCACTGCCGACAAATCTTTCACTTCAGCATCACTCAGCGCGGCAAGGCTCGGATGCGTTTTTTTCGGAGCGATAAAAACTTCATAGGCGTAGCGCGCGAAGTAAGGCAAAAACGCGATTGCCGTATCATTTTCGCAAATAATGCGCCTGCCATCTTGTTGTTCTGCCTCTAAAATATCTTGAAAAATCGGGCGCCCGTGTTCGCTGAAATATTGCGCACTCGCTTTTGCTTCTGTCTCAATTGTTTTGAAAACAAAATTCGTAGCGTAAATCTGACAATGCGGATGCGGGTTAGAAACACCGACAGCTTCGCCCTTATTTTCAAAAAACAAAACGTGATTAATGTCAGGGCGATTGCCGAGATCAACGTATTGCTGCTGCCACGCGCCGAGCAGATTTTCGACTTCGTGCGGTTCGAGTTCAGCCAGCGTTAAATCATGGCGCGGCGAATAACAAACTACGCGGGCGATGCCTTGCGCGGGGCGATTGCGATATAAACCAGGCGCAGGTACAAGCGCAGTCGGCGCATCTGGCCCTACGGACGGATGGTCGTTATCGAAGACGAAAACACCGCTGTAGTTGTCGTTGCTTTTGCCACTCACGCGCGGATTGCCGGGGCATAAATAACAATCTTCGATGTACTGCGGAATCGGTTTTTCTTCGGCATTGATCGTGCCGCCGCTCCACGGGCGATTTTGCCGATGCGCGGCCACGATCACCCATTCTTCGCGCAACGGATGCCAGCGTTCTTCCCATACACCTTGTAAAACTTCGCTCATTGATAAACTTTTTGTCAGTACCACCTGCGTGACCGGGTGGAGATTTAAATAACATACCACCCGCTCACGCAGGTGGTACTGACTTACGCAGCTTCGCGCATCGCGATGACTTGTTTGCGGTTGCGGCGTTCGGTGAAAAACTGATCGGCTAATACGCCAAGCAATATTACTGCCCCCATCACAGCAAAATTCAATGAACTTGGAATGCCGAGCAAATTCACGAGATTTTGCAGCACTTGCAACAACGCAGTTCCAATCAATACGCCGACAACAGAGCCTTCGCCGCCGCGCAAACTGCATCCGCCTAAAACTGCCGCCGCAATGCCATATAATTCGTAAAAATTACCGTGCGAGGCGGGTGAAACTGAATTTGTGTAAAACGCGAAAATGATGCCAGAAATGCCAGTCAACATCCCTGCTAACACATACGCCATCGTGATAATCAATTTTGTATTGATGCCCGAATAACGCGCGGCGTCTTCATTGCGTCCCGTAGCGAACAAGTATCGTCCATACACCGAACGATGCAAAAACACCCACATAATCGCGGCGATAATCAGCAACAAGACAAACGGCATCGGAATGCCAAAAGGATTTCCGTTCGCTAAAAATCGTAAACTTTCAAAACCTTCTGCGCTACCAAAACCTTTCGTTTCATCATTCGTGATAAAACGTGCGATACCGCGATAAAATAATAGTCCGCACAGCGTCACGATGAACGGTTGAATTTTCATTCCAGTAATCAGCCAACCGTGGAAGAGCGACAATGCCATCGTCAGCCCGATACACGCCAGCACCGCCAGTCCTGTAGGCCAATGTTTTTCCGTCAGCATCATTGAAAGCAAAACGCCGAGCAACGCCATCATTGAGCCGACAGACAATTCGATTCCGCTCGTAATAATGACCAGTGCGAGTCCTAAACTAAAGATGCCGAACGCGCCGATCAGGCGACCCATGTTTTGCAAATTGGTAGGATTGATAAAGCGCGGATTGATGACGGCTACGACCACGCACAAGACCGCAAGTAAGATAAAAATTCCGAGTTCTTTTTTCATATTTTAGTTGCGCAACCAGTAAAAGGCGCGAATGAAATTTTGTTCATCACGGCAAGGTTTGCAGTGATGAAATAGATTAGCCTTTGCTATGCAAAGGCTGTCGCAACCAGGCTGGTTGCGCTACGACTAACTTCCCGTTGCCAGTTTCATCACGGCTTCTTCATTAAATTCTTCGCGCTCTAAAATTCCGGTGATACGACCTTCATGCATAACAGCGATGCGGTCGCTGATGCCGAGGACTTCTTCCATATCACTGCTGATGGCGATTATCGCTACGCCTTTGGCGGCGAGTTCACGCATCAACGCATAAATTTCAGCTTTCGCACCAACATCAATGCCGCGCGTAGGCTCGTCAAAAATCATAACTTTCGGCGAGAGTGCCAGCCATTTTCCGAGCACAACTTTTTGCTGATTGCCGCCGCTCAAATTTCCGGCGCGCATTTCCGGCGAAGGCGTTTTGATATTAATCGCGCGAATCATTTCCTGCGCGGTCACAGTTTCTTTCGCAGTATTGATTAATCCAGCACTCGCATATTTTTGCAGCGCGGGCAACGAAATATTTTCCCGAATATTGAAATCAACCAGCAAGCCAGATTGACGGCGATCTTCGGGCGCGAGAAAGATTCCTTCAGCAATTGCAGATTGCGCGGAGTTCAGTTTGAGCGATTTTCCGTGCAATGAAATTTCGCCGCCATGAATCGGGTCTACGCCAAAAATTGCGCGGGCGATTTCGGAACGGCCTGCGCCGATGAGTCCGGCAAAGCCCATCACTTCACCTTGCCTGAGCGTGAAGGAAACTTCGTGCTGCGGATATTTCAGCGTTCGCAAATTTTTCACGACCAGCCAGTTTTGATCGAATGAGGCGCTCGCTTTTGCAGGTTCGGCCTGCACATAAAAATCTTTCAGGTCACGCCCGACCATCATTTTCACCATCGCGTCACGATTGATTTCTTCCTTCGCCAATCCACCCGCGTTGCGCCCGTCACGCAATCCCACCACGCGATCCGCAATTTCCTGCACTTCGTCGAGGCGATGCGAAATATAAATCACGCTGACGCCGTTCTTTTTTAAGTCTTTGATAATTTCCAGCAGGCACTTGGTTTCTGTCAGCGTCAAACTCGAAGTCGGCTCGTCCATAATGATAAGCCGCGCTCCGGCAGATAGAGCACGGGCGATTTCAACCAACTGCTGTTGTGCGATGGAAAGCTGAGCCAGCGGCGTGCGGCTGGAAATATTTAAGCCGACTTTTTGCAAGTATTGATTGGCTTCGGCGTAAATTCGTTTGCGATCAAGCAGCTTCAGAAATCCGCCCGTAGTCGGTTCGCGCCGCAAAAAAATATTCGCGGCAATATCGAGATTATCCAGCACGCTCAATTCCTGATGGATAAATTCGATGCCAAGTTTTGAGGCTTCGAGCGGTGAGCGAATTTCGGCAGCTTGCCCGTCAATATTAATGCTGCCCGCGTCGCGCTGCACTACGCCGCCAAGAATTTTCATTAGCGTAGATTTGCCCGCGCCGTTCTCGCCGATCAACGCAATAATTTCAGCCGGCATTACGGACAGCGAAACATTATCCAACGCGACTACGCCGGGATAACGTTTACTGATGCCCTGCATTTCCAAAAGCGGAGATGGATTCATGTTACTCATTTGCTGTTAACGATTTTTTAGAAGCAGTGAAAGTGCGCCAGCATTTTCAACGATTGAACGTAATTTGTCCACGCCCGCAACAATATCAGGAAGAAAAAAAGGCCTGAACTTTATGAATAGATTCAGGCCGATTCTGTCACTGTTGGCGATTTCCGCGATTACCAATATTGATGCACTAATGGACGAATTTTTGCAGTATACAAATCACGAATGCGCTGCATTGTTTCGTCGCTGATCGCAGGCAAATCTGCGGCGGCGACATTTTCTTCAACTTGCGAAGGGCGTTTGCCGCCAGGAATCGCACACGTCACAGCGTCGTGCATCAAAATCCAGCGCAGCGCGAATTGTGCCATTGTGACGCCTGCTGGTAATAACGCGCGGATTTCTTCGACGGCTTGCAATTGCGTTTCGTAATCAATGCCGGAAAACGTTTCGCCTTTATCAAAGGCTTCGCCGTGCCGATTAAAATTGCGATGATCGTCGTCGGCAAATTGGCTTTGCGTGGTCATCTTCCCTGTCAGCATTCCTGAAGACAGCGGCAGCCGCGCGAGAATACCAACTCGTTTTTTCTTCGCTTCGGCAAAAAATAAATCGGCGGGACGCTGGCGCAGCATATTGAAAATAATTTGGACAGATTGCACGCCGGGATATTCGATGGCTTTGAGTGCTTCTTCTACGCGTTCGACGCTGACGCCGTAATAACGAATTTTGCCTTGCTCAACTAATTTATCGAGCGCAGCAAAAACTTCGGGGCGGTAATAAACATCGGTTGGCGGGCAATGCAATTGCACCAGTTCCAACGTGTCCGTATTGAGATTTTGTAAACTGCGCTCAACAAATGCCGTTAAATTTTCAGCGTTATAACCATCAGCCGTATGCGGATTCAAACGGCGTCCGGCTTTGGTCACAATAATAATTTCTTCTTTACGTTCGCGCTTTAATTGTGCAAGCAATTTTTCGCTGTGACCGTCGCCATAAACATCGGCGGTGTCAAAAAAATTAATGCCTAAATCTACGGCGCGATGCAAAGCGGCAATGGAATCTTTGTCCTCGACGCTGCCCCACGCGCTGCCAATTGCCCACGCGCCAAAACTAATGCTGGAAACTTTCCAACCGGTGCGACCTAATTCTCTGTACTTCATGTTTATAAAAAAGTAAGGGCGGTGGCTTGTCCCCGCCCATTTTATAGTAAAGCGAACTTTCCAGTTCGCCTTTTTGACGCAGGCGAACTGGAAAGTTCGCTTTACGTAAATTAAGCACGGGCGACCATAAGGCATCGCCCATACATATAAAGCTTAACTGCGACCGCGCAGTTTATTTAATTTCGTAGTGAATTCTTCGACTTGTTCTTTTTTGATTGGCAGCGTATCTACTACGATTTTTTTGCTGGCAGGAATTGCTGCTTTATCACCGCGCAAAACTTTTGCCATCAGTTCCATTGATTTGAATCCAAACTCAAATGGTTGTTGCACTACCGTAGCGAAAATCTCGCCCGCTTTGATACCTGCCAAAGTTTCGTCTTCTTCGTCAAACGCGATGATTTTAACTTTGCCGACTTTGTTGGCGGCTTTCACTGCGCCCAAAATTGCAGGGCCGTTGTATGACCACAAACCAACGAGCGCAGCCAAATCAGAATTCGCTACTAATTTGTCGGAAACGTTCGCGCGCGCTTTAGCACGATCAGCGTTGTCGGTGACGGTATCAACGATGGTGATGTTTGTGCCTTTGATTTCTTCTTCAATTCCCTGTTTGCGTTCGCGCGCGTTCGCGGCATCAAGCGTGCCGACGAACAACATGATTTTTCCGCCTTGCGGCAAGGCTTCTTTAATGAGCTTGCCCGCCATGCGTCCGGCGGCAACATTGTCTGTACCAATGTAACAAGCGCGGTTGCTGGCTTCAGCGTCAGAATCCTGCGTTACAACTAAAGCTTGCGCGGCAGCTTTGTTGAGCAATTGCGTTTGATTTTTTGGATCAACGGGGCTGATGGCAATGCCGTCAATTCCTGTCGCTAATAAATCGTCAACCAATCGTTGTTGTTCAGCAGCCGTGTTATCAGGATTGATTTTGAATTCGACCTGAATATTTGGAATTTCAGCCGCAGCTTTTTCTGTACCTTTTTTGGCAATTGTCCAAAAATCTGAAGGATTGTTTGTCACGAATGCGAGTTTGAGTTTTTTATTCGCATCAACTGTGCCGTCGCCTGCTCCACTGCCTGCACCGCCTGTGTTATTGCCTGCGTTGTTACAGCTTGCAATCATCATCGCAAGCACAAGCGTCAAGCTGATTTTCCAAAATATATTGCTGGTGATTCTTTTCATTTCGTCTCCTGATAGTTGAATTTTTAATTTCATGAAGATCTTACGCAGCGGAATCCGACGTTAACGCCGCCGCTGTCAATTGCGCCTTTGCCGCGACTGCCGACAAAATAGCGTGCGCAATATTGATCGCTACATAAAAACGATCCGCCTTTTTGCACACGTTTTTTCTGACTGGGCTCGTCGGGATCAAAACTGTCCGATGGCCCTTGCGGATTGCGCGTAGCCATATCTTTTGGCAATTTTGCAAAATAGTCGGGGCGATACCAATCCGCACACCATTGCCACACATTGCCGCCCATATCGTAAAGCCCGAATCCGTTCGGCGCGAATGTTGTCACAGGCGCGGTCGTCGTTTTAAATCCGTCTTCGCCTGAATCTTTGTTTGGGAATTTTCCCTGCCAAATATTTGCCGCCCATTTGCCGTTTGGTTTTAATTCATTACCCCACGCGAAGTGATTACGATCAAGGCCACCGCGCGAAGCAAATTCGTATTCTGCTTCAGAAGGCAATCGTTTGCCTGCCCATTTTGCATAAACAATCGCGTCTTCCCAAGCAACATGCACTACGGGATGATTTTCGCGGCCTTTGATGTCACTGTTCGGGCCTTCGGGATGTCGCCAGTTTGCGCCCACCTGATATTTCCACCAAATGTAAGGATTGTCGAGCGGCACGTCATCAGCAGGTGGATTAAAAATCGCGGAACCAGCCACAAGTTTGTCTTTCGGGACACCGGGAAAATCTTTAGCTTTAGGTTTTCGTTCGGCAATTGTCACGTATTTTGTCGCCTGCACAAATTTTTCAAATTCAGCATTTGTGACGACAGTTTTGTCCATCCAGTAACCATCAACGGTTACCAAATGCACAGGCAACGCATCAGGCATATTGCAATCTTCGCAGCCCATCCAAAACGTGCCGCCGGGAATCCAAACCATACCTTCAGGCGCAGTGCCGGGCGGCGGAGTTTTGTTGATGCTGACTTTTGCCGCGCTTGCGGCATTTGGTGGAGTTGGAGTTGCGAAAAGGTGATTTGCATGTTCACCAGGCGCATCAGAATTTTTTGTGACTGCAACTTCTGTTGGCGTGTTGTCGCAACCAACAAGCAATAACAATAATAACGATAGTAATAGTATCTTCACGATAAATTCCTTTGCGATCAGTTTATCTGTTTGTTGCCAAAATAAGAATCATAGAGGTAACCAATCGTCGTCTTCATCTCCGCACATAATTATTAAGGCGTTCAGCGATTCATTTCCTGTTTGCTTGGGCGACGTGGCGAACGATTGGGAAGAGGTTGTCCTGTCTCACGGTCGAACTCATCCGGCGTACGACGGGGTGGCAACACGTCATTTGTTGCGCGGCTCCATTGATTCAATTTTTCCCGCAACGCGGCGAGCGTTTTCGCATATCGCGGACTTGTCGCCAAATTATTGAATTCGTTCGGATCAGCGATAACGTCATAAAGCTCTTCAGCAGGACGTGGCAACTTAAAAATGCGCGATTGTAATGGCGTTAGCTTATCGGCAGCGCGCAACCGGCGAATCGCGTCCATTGTAGGGCTGCGCCCGGCGTCAGCGGACGGCGTCAATGGCAAATCATTGTAATCGTTGCGAATGTATTTAAAGCGTTCCGTACGAATTGCTCGGGTGCGATCTTCATAATCATGCCAGTTCTTTTCGGCATAAATTTCATCACGCGTTTTTACTTTTGGATTCGCAAGAATCGCCGCAAAGCTGTTCCCTTGCACGGTCGCAGGGATTGGCACGCCTGCCACTTGCAAAATCGTTGGAGCCAGATCAATGCTGCTGATCAAACTATTGGCAATGATGCCGCGCTGAATCTTTTTCGACCAATGCGCAATCAAAGGCGTTCTGATGCCACTGTCATACAAGGTTGTTTTTGCACCGGGGAACGGGCGACCGTTGTCACTAATAAATAAAATCAATGTATTATCAGCAACGCCTTGTTTTTCAAGTTCGACGATAACCTTGCCAACATTTTCATCTAAGCGCGAAATTTCATCGTAATAAAGCGCGAGTTCCTTGCGTACTTCGAGGGTGTCAGGCAAGTAAGGTGGAACCGTCACATCAGCAGCAGTGTGTGGAGTATGAATACTGTTTTCAACATAATCCCGATGCGGATCAAGCGCAGCAAACCAGAGAAAAAACGGTTTATTTTTGGGGCGCTGCTGCATGGTGGGGATCCAGCCTGCCGCGCCGCTATCATCCTTTGCCAGCATTTTTCCCGTTTTCGGGTCAGTCTGAAACCCTGCCTCGCCCGGATCGTCTACCAAATCAAAACGATTGCGCACAAAATCACCTAAATGCCACTTCCCCGAAGCTGCCGTCCAATATCCTGCAGCCTTGAGCTTCTCAACAAATGTAACTTGTTCAGCAGGCAACGGCCAGTGCAATTGCTCTGCGTCAGTGTTGTGCGGGTAACGTCCCGTGATTAAGCTGGCGCGACTGGGGCTGCACGATGAAATCGTCACGAAGGCGCGTGTAAACCGCAGCCCTTCACGAGCCAGGCGGTCAATGTTAGGCGTGCGGATTTTTTTATTGCCAAACGCGCCTGTATCATCCCACGCTAAATCATCTGCAATTATCAAAACAATGTTTGGGCGCTCGACAGGTTGAGCAAATCCTTGCCCGCACAAGAGCGTCATGAGGGGCAACCAAACAATAAAAAAAAGCTGGAACTGTTTTTTCATAATCGAATTTGCTTAACCAGTAAGCGGCTACCGCGTAATTCTATAAATACACAGCCAAAACCTGTGCGAAGAGTGTCACTTCTATTCAACGCGCTTGCGCCTGCAATTGCGTATAACGTTTACGCAATTGCTCCAGCTTTGCGCGATAGGTTTTGTCATTTATCAAATTGTTTACTTCGTGCGGGTCTTTACGCAAATCAAATAACTCTTCGTATTTAAAATCCGGCCAGTAAATATATTTGATGTCTTTGCGCACTAACGCTGTAGACGAAGGAATAAAATCTGTGTTGCGAATCGTTGCGTGTTCATAAAAAAATTCATCGCGCCATTTTGGTTTGGTTGCAGCCAAATAAAGCGGTGAAAAATCGCGCCCCTGCATTCGCGTTGGCGCAGCAATTCCGGCATAGGCCAAAATCGTCGGCGCGAGGTCAACGTTCAGCACAACATCATCATTCGTGCGAATATCTTTGTGCGCCTGCATACGCGGATCACGCACGATCAATGGCACGCGAATAGATTCTTCGTACGGATACCATTTGTCTGCCAATCCATGTTCGCCGTGAAAATAGCCATTGTCGCCAGCAAAAATCACCAGCGTATTTTTATCTAAGCCTTGTGCTTTCAATTCTGCCAGCACCCGCCCGACGGTTGTATCAACTTCCGTCGCCAAGCGGTAATACGCTTTCATGTATTGCTGATATTTTTCTGGCGTATCAAATCGCCAATGCCAACGCTTGCGGCCTTCGTTTTTTTCGTTAGCGATGAATCGCGGCAAACGCTTGAAATATTCATCGCCTGCCGTAGCCGGAATAGGGATTTTCACATTTTGATAAAGCGATTCGCTTTGCGGTTGATATAAATATTGCTTAGGGTTTTCGTCTTCAGCGTGCGTAGCGAAAAACGCTAGGGTCAAACAAAACGGCTTGTCCTGTGGGCGCGTGCGCAAAAATTCCAACGCATCATTTTCGTTTTTTTGCGTAACGTGAATGGTGGTTCCGTCAGGTTGTTTTTGATAATGCGTGCCTGCATACGATTTGCCAACGTCATATTGCTCCGCCGGAAATTTTCCGTTGTGCCATTTGCCAATGTGTCCAACCCAATAACCATTCGCACGCAACAATCCAGGATACGTTTCTGCCCACGGCGTCTTGAACATTTCAAAAGCCGGATTGCCATGCCGCGACATCCATTGCCCTGTGAGCAGCGACGCGCGGCTCACACCACAAATTGCAGTGGTCACATATGAGCGCCGAAAGCGTATGCCTTCTTTTGCAAGCTGATCTAAATTCGGCGTCTTAACAACAGGATTTCCTGCTATGCCTAATGTATCGTGACGCCAATCGTCCGCATATAAAATCAAAATATTCGGCTTCGCATTGCGTTGCGCCATCGCGGTTTGCTCGACAGCAAAAAGCAATACGCACAAAAAACAAAAATAGCTACGCCACGTTTTAGAGCCAATATTCATAGGGCAATTAATTGTTTACAGAAAAGCTATAGTGTCCCGCGTTGATTTCAAACACCGCAAAATTATTTTCAGCACGCAGTAATTTCACATTCGGATTTTTACTAATTGGTGCGCCCGACTCTTTCACAATGTTAGGCTTGGTCGTAGGTAAGTAAACTTCTGCAGTAGTGTTCGCAGGAATTGTTACATCAAACATGAAACCATGCGCAGTCGTTTTCCAATCTGCGAAAACTGTGCCGCGAATCGTTGGCGTTTTGAGCTTCGCAAATTTCAGATTGCCAACTTGCGGTTTAATTTGAATGCGTTTGTGCGCGGGTTCCAGCGGCGTAATGCCTATCAAATCACGCACGATAATATTGGCCGGAGCTGCGCCCCACGCGTGGTTCCAATCCAGATTTGGTTTGTATTTAAAATCCCACGCTTCCCACGTCATTGTCGAACCCGAATCAATCATGTGCAACCAACTGCGATCTGTTTTTGCAGTCATCAAATCAAGCGCGTGTTGCGCTTCGCCGCCGTCATATAAAGCTTCAAGCAAGTATTGCGAGCCGTACACGCTGCACATCATGCCGCGCGATTTGATGAAATTTTGTACCGAGCTTCGCGCCTCAGGCGGCGTCAAACCAAATGCGAATGCGAACATATTTGTGTGCAATGCCGCGTGATTTGCGCCGATACCGTCCACAAAAATTTTGCGTTGCGGATCAAAAAAACTTTGCTGAAAAATTGTTTTGAATTTTTCGGCGCGCGCCTGATACTGCTGCGCTTCGTCAGCGCGTTGCAACACTTTAGCAATCCGGCTGAGCAACACGAGATTGCGATAATGAAAGGCGTTCACAACGGCGTTGTAATCAGTGAACACGAATTCATCGGTTTCGCCGCCGCGCAATGGCGAAGTCCAATCGCCTGGTTGCGGATTCGCTTTCGGAGCTTGTGGCCAGTCCACAATGTCACGAAATTGATTGCCGACGTAATGAATTTTCTTGAAAAATTCTGGCGTAACTTTGCCCGTCCGCGTGCTGATTAATCCATTCGCTTCGGTCAAGTCCTGCAACGATTTCGCCTGCAAATCTGTGTAATATTTATTGAGCGACTCCTTATTGCCCGTAGCCATAAAATCCGCCCACGCCATCAACACCGAATGCAAATGCCATTCAGTCGGCCACGCCGGATTGAAGATCAAAAATTCGTGTGTGTAACGTTGAATCGCAAATTCACGGTCTACCGAATAATGTCCCAGCATTTGAATGTATGCGTCCGCTTCATACGGCATTCGCTCGCGCGTGCCATCTGAATAAACTCCCAAAAATGGCGTAGCTTTCATCGTATATTTGCAGATGTCCCAGACACGATTCAGGTCAGAGTTTGAGCTGGTAAATTGTGCCGCATTATCGTCAAATTGATAAAACAACGCATATTGCCGAATATCTTTTGTCGTCAATATTGACAGGCTTCCGACAATTTCGACGTAGCGGAACGGATACACTTCCGGCATATGTTCAGCCAGCACTTGGCTGTTCGGATAATGCGAAACTTGACGCGGTAATTCGACCAGATATTCGTGCGTGCCTTGTTTAAGTTGCAGCTCAACTTTTTTATATGCGATGTTGCCGCCAGGTTTGGGGTCAATGGTGGTTGCGTCGCTGAGTTTTTCGCCAAGATGAATTTCGATTTTTTTGTCAGCATTACTCGTAAGTGTAAGTTTGATCGTAGCGAACGCGGCTTTGCCAAAATCTACGAAAAAATGCCCGTTCGCTTTTTGCGTAATTTTTACGGGCGCGATTTCCTGATAACGAATCGGATGGCGATTTTCAAAAACCCAATCGTTGCCAAGCTGCTGCCAACGGCTTTCGCTAGGGAATTTTAAATTGTTGCGCTGCAAATCGCCTACATTAAATTTTTGCGCTACGCTCCACGCGCTCGGCTTGCCACTCGCATCCCACGTGCGAACTTTCCACCAATACGAAGTGTGCGCGGATAAATCTTTTCCGGCATATTCTACATTTACCGATTCATCGGATTGCACTTTGCCCGAATCCCAAATGTCAGCGTGCTCAGCCGCAATTCTTTGTGCGCTCGAAGCAACCAGAATTTGATACGCGCTCTGTTTTGCGCCGCGCCGCGCGTCATTCACAATCCACGCGAATTCAGGTTTTGCATCTGTGATAACAGCGTTTTCAGGATGCGAGAGCAATTCGCATAGCAAGCCAGATGGTGCTTGCACTTGGGCGTTGATCGCAATTGCAAAACTAGCAATGAGCGTAAGGATGAAAATAATTCGGTTCATTTTTGAATTTATCAACTGTGCTTTTAGTCATCGAAGATGACCAACAATATAGCCTAGCGAGCATCGCTAGGAACAGGCGCAATTCAAAGATTAGCTCGCTGTAAGCGAGCAACAATCACGCATCGTTTTGTTTGACGCCTTCAGCGTCAGAAATTTTATTCGCAATCAACCTAGCGATACTCGCTAGGCTATATTGTTAGTCGCCGTTGGCGACGCGTTTTAGATTTTCTGTTAACTACTGAATTGCCAAAGATGACAGGCGGGACGCCTATCGTACATTTTATTGTTTGGTCGGTTTCCAATTTGCATCGGGCGTATGCGCGGCGCGTAAGTATTGTTCGGCTTGCGCTACGATTTTGGGATTTTCGGCGGCAACATTTTTTGTTTCGCCGATGTCGCGCGACAAATCATAGAGCGTGATTGCGCCTGTAAACATAGGCTCGCGGATCGCTTTCCAATTTCCGAATCGCACAGCTTGCTTGCCTTCGCCTTCGTAAAACTCCCAATATAAATATTCGTGCTGGGCTTGTTTTTTATTTGTGAGCGCAGATAAAAAACTGATCGAATCTAAAGCGCTCGGCGTTTTCTGCTTCGTCAAATCACACGCGAGCGCAAAGAAATCTCCGAAATATCCTACGTGCGTCGAACTTGCTCCAGCTTTAATTTTTTCAGGCCAACGCGCGATAAATGGAACGCGAATGCCGCCGTCGGTCATCGCGCGTTTGATACCGCTGAATGCACCGCTGGATTTGAAAAAATCTGGATCATTGCCCGCTTCTTTGTGTGGGCCGTTGTCAGAAGTGAAAATTACTAATGTGTTTTTTTCGATGCCGTATTGTTTCAGCCGCGCGAGAATTTGGCCTACGCTGTTGTCAAGATATGTAATCATCGCGGCTTTGCCTTTTTCGGGCGCAGGCCAATTTTCGTTTTTGTAAATGCCGTAATCAGGAATTTCGCTGCCATTACCGAGTGCGCGATTGGCTTCGTTATTGGCGTGCGGCAATGTCGGCGAGTAATACAGGAAAAATGGTTGCTGATGATTTTTATCAAGCCACTGCAAAGCTTCGGCGGCTATCAAATCGCCGGAATATTCGACCTTTTCTTTTGCCCACCCCGCGCCAACTCTGTTTTCTTCGCCCAGCACATTTTTCAGCTTCACAATTTCAGAATTGCGCACCAGAAACGAAGGCCAATAGTTATGTGCGTGTGATTGATTCAAATAGCCATAAAAGTAATCAAAGCCTTTTTTATTCGGATGCCCCGCCATGCCAATTTCGCCCAAACCCCATTTGCCAATTAACGCCGTAGCGTAGCCCGCATTTTTAAAAATTTCGGCAACTGTTTTGTCATTCGCTTTGAGCGATTGAATCGCTGCATTTTGCGGGCCGGCATTGCCACGCACAGTTGTATGGCCAGTGTGCTTGCCCGTCATCAACACGCTGCGCGACGGAGCGCACACAGTCGAGCCAGCATAAAATGTCGTAAATTTCATACCGTCTGCCGCAAGCCGATCAATATTGGGCGTTTTGATTTTTTGTTGTCCGTACACGCCTACGTCACCGTAGCCCAAATCGTCCGCCAAAATAAAAATTACGTTCGGCTTGGAATTATTTTTTTGAGCTTGCGCTTGCGTGCAGAAAAACAAAATTAGTAGCGGGCTAAAGCTAAGAAACAATCTTAGCTTTGCGTAAAAGCAAGTGCGATTAAAATTCATATAAGGATTGATCGTACGAACGGGCGGCTCGCCCGTTCCGTGCGGGCGAGCCGCCCGCACTACGTGGCTTGCAAGAAGGCGCTCTCATTTACGCGCCTAATGCTTGTTTGCAATACGCCAAACATTTTTTCATTTCAGCAATGGTGTCTGCACCTTTGTATTCATATTCGATGTTAGCGGGAATTTTCCATTTATTTTGTTTGAGCAATTCCAGCACAGGTTTGATCGGCGTATCGCCTTCGCCAAAGACGACGTTATCGCCCTGATTTTTTTTGCGGTCTTTGATGTGCAAGGTGACGATGCGGTCGTGATGTTTATTCAAATAATCTACGGCATCGAAATTTGCGGCGGTGAAATGACCGATGTCGAGGTTGATGCAAATGTATTCGGACATCCCGTTCATCGCGTTAGCAAAATCATCTGGCGTAGCGAATTCATTGGCTACGATGCGGGAGTGATTATGCATACCGACGCGGATTTTATATTTTTTGGCGAAGGGGTCTACGCGTTTGGCGGTCGTGACGTTTGATGAGGCGGTCAGGGTTTTGATGCCCATCGCCTGCGCGATCTTGAATCCGCGTTCAATTTCTTCGTCAGTGAAATCTTCACGGAAGCTATAATTGTAAGCGTAAAGTTGAATACCTGCGGCGTCGAATTTTTTGCGCACGGCTTTGATTTCATCCAGCGAAACGCTCAATCGCCATTTGCGTAAATCATCCGGCTTGAGCCCTTTTGGTTCGACGTGACCAGACCACAATTCACAACAATTAATTCCTACGTCAACGTAGCCTTTGATTGCATCATCAAGGCTGCGATCACGGAAGCTGTAGCTTTGTGCGCCAATTTGGACGCCCATAAATTTTGAATTCGGCTTCGCGGCGGCAAGCAGGTTTTCCAACGGCAACACGCTTGCGGCTAATCCGCCCAGCATCATTTTGTTCCAATCTCTGCGGGAAATATTCATGGCAGTAGCTCCTTAAAATTTGTGCTTGTGTGGATTTATTTGAAAGTGGATTGTATGCCGCAAAGCGAAGGACAACAAGATAGGAACTGAAGATTCTTTAGGACAGGATTGACAAGATTTTTTGCAAGATGAACAAGAGTAAACGTGTAAATCTTGTTTTCCATCTTGCGCATCCTGTCTTAAAGAATCTTGCCTTGGCTGATTCCGCTTAATGCATCCACGCGATGTTTCATTACTTGCAACACAGTCGCGGCTTTTGCTTTGGCGGCTTCGGCTTTTTCGCCTGCAAATAATTCATCAATCGTAGCCGAAAAAACTTCACGCCAGCGATCAAAATGTACGGGCAACAAGGAGGATTTTTCGTGTAAATCTACATGTACTTTCATTGCGTTGCCGTGATAAGCATTGACGCTAAACAAGAGCGTTTCCCAAAAATCATACATTGTGGGCAAATGTTTCGGCAGGTCGAGTTTGGCTACGTCGGTGAAGATAAAGCCAATGATTTCATCGCGCAGAATTTTGTCGTAGAAACGATCTACGAATTGCTGAATGTCGGCGCGATTTTCAATGTCTCTCACAAAAAATTCCTCAAAAAATGTACGATAGGCGGCCCGCCTGTCGCCGTTATTGGATAGCAAAAACTTTCGGTTGTAACGAGCGCTTCGCCTATTCTAATCAGGGCAGACGGGACGCCTACCCTACACTTAGCAGCTTGCCGCCTCTAACGTTATGCAGCAATGACTTATGTCACAAAATAAAAAACGGGAGCGACGTAAGTTAATACATCGTCGCTCCCGCCCAACAATTCGCGGTTATACTCCCCCAAGCTAAACGCGAATTATCCCTCGGAAATTAGAACTCTTGATTTGGTAATTCGGGAAAACAGCATTCAGATTTGCTGCGCTTAAATGACGCATCGCTATCTCGCCGAATACATCGCGGAAGTCTGTCGTGATGGCCAAGTCGCGGCCTTCGTATAATTGGCTGCTATTCAACCCTGGCCATTTGCCTAGCACTTTGCCGCCGTTGACATTGCCACCCAAAACAAACATCGCGCTGGCGTGTCCGTGGTCTGTGCCGCGATTGCCGTTTTCTTTCGCAGTGCGTCCAAATTCGGTCATCGTCAAAATCACTACGTCATCGCGGCGGTCTTGTAAATCTGCGTGCAACGCGGCAATACCCGTAGAAAATTCGATTAAGCGATTTGCGAGTTGACCTTGCCCCGCGCCTTCGTTCGCGTGCGTGTCCCAGCCGCCGATGTCTGTGAACGCAACTTCGAGACCGATGTCAGATTTGATAAGTTGCGCGATTTGCTTCAGACTGTCGCCGAATTTTCCGCGCGGATAAGTTGCGCCTGCGACGGGCTGATACTGCATCGGGTTCACGCGCTTGAGCAATTTTACGGCGTCGAATGCTTCCTGTCCTGTACCGCGCAACGCCTGATTGACGCTTTGTTCGTACATTGCTTCAAATCCGCCTTGCACAACCGTCGAAGCCTGACCGCCACCCGCGCGGATGCCAAAGTCATTCAGATTATTGATTGCCAAAGTCGGCGCTTTGCCTTGCAACGTGCGCGGCGAATTTGGCCCCATCGCTACGGCGCGAAAAGGCGAAGCGGTTTTCTCCGGCCTTGATTGCAAGTAACGATTGAGCCAGCCATCCGAAGTACTTTTGATGCCGGGCGTGCCTGCTTCCATATAATCCTGCGCATCGAAATGCGAACGCGTAGTGTCGGGCGATCCGACCGCAGTCACGACCGCCAATTGACCTGCATCATAAATTGATTTGAAAGCGGAAAGCCCCGGATTCAGCGCGAAAAATCCATCTAAATCTAATGCCGCCGGATTGTTTGGTTGCTTATCGTTTTTCGGACGCGCAACCGCAATGTTTGGACGCAAATCGTAATAGACTGAATCGCCATACGGCACAACTGCGTTGAGACTATCCATCGCGCCGCGCTGAAAAACTACAATCAATGTTTTGCGGCGTCCGGCAGGAGCTATTTGAGCTTTTGTCTGTGCCAACGTGCGAGCTAGAAATGACGGAGAGTTCATCGCCAAGCCTAAACCAGCGAATGCAATGCCTCCACTTTTAAGAAAAAATCTTCTGTCCATAATTCATGCTCCCCAGCATTATTGCCGTTGAAATTCCGGCGAACCGAGAATCAGTCCTGCGATTTTCGCTACGTCTGTGCCGTTGTTTGAGGCAATCGTTGGGTCGCTCAACGTTTTATCTAACGTAGCGCGCGTGCCTGCCGAAATGTTGCCGTGCAAAATATTCTTGATGAAATAATCGGCGACTTCGGTTGGCTTAGCGTTTTTCAATTCAGGCGAAAAATTCACGCGCGTACCGAAAATTTTGTTGCTGCTCAGCGCTAAGCCAAAATTCATGCGTTCTAGTAATGCACCAGTGTTGACCCACAATTCGGCTTCGTCTTTGTATCCGGTTGGCGGTTGCGCAAGGAACAAGCCTTCGCCCATTTGCTGAATCCAGCGATGAAACGCGGGCGCGGCGTTCGTGTCCGCGCCAAGCGCACGAACCGCGCTGACGGTCATTTCAAACGGAGTTTTGATTTTCGCGCGATAGCTTTCGGTTGACCAAAATTCTGGCGATTTGAAAAGGGTGCGGTAGACTTCGCGCAAGTCGCCGTCTGATTTCAAAAACGTTTGCGACAAGCGATCTACCAATGATTGTGGCGGTGTATCGGAGACAAATTTGCGGGCTAATTTTGTAGCGATAAATTTTGCTGTAGACGGATGATGCGCGAGAATTTTGATTACGGCTTCGCCATCTTTATTACCTCCGCCCGCAGGAATTTTTTGCCCTAGCACTACTTTTTCGCCGTCATCGTGCATAAACGGAGCAAAGAAAAATCCGCCGCCCTGACGCGGTTGTCGCATCGTCCAACCCGTAAAACAACGCGCAACTTCCTGCACATCTTTTTGTGTGTAGCCGCCGTCTACGCCAAGCGTGTGCAATTCCATTATTTCGCGCGCGTAATTTTCATTAATGCCGCGCGTGCGTTTTGGTTGTGCTGGTTGCTGCGCGGCTTTTTCCTGCATCCGCTCTTCAGCTTTCATTTCGCGCTTGGCTTCTTTTTGCTCTTGCTTATCTAGCTGATGCATTGTGCGGTTGAGATTATTGAAACCATTAAGACGGAGTGCACCAATTCTTTGTCCAATGCGCGGCGGATTTTGATTCTGATTTTGCCGTTGCTGCCGCATTTGGCGCAGTTGGTCAATGTTCGGCGCTTTTGCATTCGGCGCGGTGCTTAACCAATTGTCGAGATAAAACAACATCGCAGGGCTTTTTGCTGTCGCTTGCAACAAATCTTCAAACTTGCCGAAAACGTTTGGGCGAATCACATCGCGTTCGTATGAAGTCAGCAACACGCGGTCTGCGCCTTTTTGCGCGTAGATATTGAAATGATTGAACCAAAAATCCGTCAGCACTTCCTGCATCTGGCGTTCGCTGTAAACTGCTCGCAAAATTTTGGCGGATTGCAGTTCAATGATCGGAGCCTGACGCGGCTTGTAGCCCATTTCTTCCAACGCTTTTTGGTATTCGCGTCGCTTGGCAGGGTCGTTCATAACGTCTGCCGCGATTGTTTTATTTTTCTCCTGTGCATTGGCGGGATTTTTCATCGCCGTATCATCTTGCGCATCTGATTTCGCTGACGCATTTTCTTTTTCAAATTTGTCGCGTAATTGCTGGAGAACTTGTGGCGGAGGATCATACACTTTGGCAATTTCTTCGCTGCTCATCGTTAACGTAGCGAGCGGTTGCAACCGTTGCGCCAATGCGTCATCCGCAATGTTAGCGGGCTGCATTTGCTGTTCGAGATAACGCTCCCAGCCCACTTTTTGTACAGCTTCAATATCGCCAGGGCGCGACCCAAAAGTGATGCGGTCTAACAAATGAATGACCTTTTGCTGCTCGGTCAATTTCGCTGAAGCAGCTTTCCCTTTTTGTGCCAACGCGCTGAGCGGAGCGCCCAAGGCTAAAATCGCTGCCAATGCCGAAGTGGCAACCTGGTTGAAACGTAAGAATCCACGCATAATTTTCCTCACAATAAATCAAGCCGTTTCCAATAAAACTAACGACTATGAATCCTTAGACGTAAGGACTAAGTGTTTGGTTGAGAAAAACTGTGGAAGATTTTATAAGGTCTGGAAAATAAGAAATGGCCATCGAAGTAATGTAACATCCCCCGAAGTTACATCTGCCTCAACAGCCACCTCAATGCTCGTTAACGGAATAGGAACTCGCTCCCCAACGAATTCCCCTAGGTATCCCCCAACACATCCCGTATTAGAGCGTCTTTGAACGTTGATTTCGTTCTATAGTTAAGCAAGAATGATGCCAAAGCCCTTTAGATAAATCCTGACGCTACGTTGAACTCGCATCTAGTTAATCTAAGAGGACTTATCATTTGTATTAAACACTGGACGTTTCTCTACTCTCCTTAAATGATGTCCGTTTATAGAACAAAGTAAATCATAAACCGTCTTATTTTTAGACATCAATACTGTCTCATAGTAATTTTGTATCTTTTTAGGACAAAAATCTCTCTAAAAAATCTTATTTTCTTAAATTGACAGCCTATAAGGAGCGTGTTACTTTGCAGACCTCTTTGCATGATCTTTGCAAAGCTTTTTAGGTGTCCGAAACATACGTTCGGACTAATAGGGAAGCGGGTTTGAAGCCCGCACGGTCACCGCCACTGTAAGGCTCGACAAAGTTATTTTGTAGTTGTTGTTGCCGTTAAAAGCGTTAGCGCCATTGCATAAGTTTTATGCGAGAAGGCCACTATCGCTGGCACGATAATGAGCCAAGTCAGGAGACCTGCCTGAAAGGTGCTGCTTTTAATCGTTCTTCGGATGAAAGAGCGCGGCAAACAGTTTGAGAGAATGCTTGTTCACGAGCGTCCTCTCTGACTTGGTTATTCTCCTTTCTTTCTTGCAAGCCTTAGACGAGCAGCTTTCTTCGTCTAAGGCTTTTCTTTTTTTATGCTTAGCCCCACTCGATTGAAAAACTTAGCGCTTCCACTCTTGGCATTGTTGTGTTTATTGACCAATTGTAAACAGCAAAGCGCTTCGCCGACTCATACTATTCAGACAACTTATACCGACGACTTAGGCAAAAGAGTTATCATTCCTGCCGCGCCGCAAAGAATCATTTCCCTCGCACCCAGTATCACTGAAATCTTATTCGCCTTAGATTTAGGCGAACGCGTCATTGGCGTTACGACGTATTGCGATTTCCCTGCCGCGACAAAAGCCAAAGAAAAAGTGGGCGACACACTCAAACCAAATTTGGAACGCATTATCGCGCTCAAGCCGGATTTAGTTTTGCTTTCGACCGCGAGCCAGTTGGAAAAAATTACACAGCAACTTGAGCAACTCGGGATTCCAGTCTTCGTTACAAATCCCAAAACGGTTGACGAAGTGATTTCTTCGATTCGCAAAATTGGCGAAATCACCGGAGCAAAGCAAAAAGCCGATACAGTTGCTGCCGAAATGCAGCAAAAAATTCGAGTAGTGGAAATACAAGCACACACTATGCACCCACGCGTGTTGTACGTGTTGCAGCTTTCACCCCTTATCACGGCAGGAAAAAAAACGTTCATCAATGATTTAATTAATCTGGCGGACGCACAATCTATTTCCGGCGAAGAGACAGTGGACTATCCACAATTTTCGCGCGAAACGGCGCTCGCACGTGCGCCGGAAGTCATCATCATTCCAGCCAGTCACGGCACCGAAATCGTTAGCACTACAGATGTCAAAAATGCTTTCGCCACCACGCCCGCTGTCAAAAATAATCGCATCATTACAATTGATCCCGATTTGATTGATCGCCCAGGCCCACGCATTGTCGAAGGCTTATCCGCTTTGGAAGCGAAAATTCATGCAAAATAAAGGACGCGAAAATTCGCGCCCGCTTCCTGACGCTGCTTATTTGACGAAGCAGCGTGCTGCAAAAATAATTTTGTTCCTCGGCGTATCATTACTCATTGCCAGTATTATTGCCTTATTGGTTGGCAGCGAAAAAATCTCACTTGCAGAATTATGGTCACAGACGCTTTCACCTGAACAAAACATCATTCTCTTTCAGATTCGCCTGCCACGCATTGCGTTGGCGCTCGGTTCCGGCGCCGCACTCGCTTTGGCTGGTGCATCATTTCAAGCGCTACTCAGAAATCCGCTCGCTGATCCATATGTCTTAGGCGTATCTAGTGGTGCTGCACTCGGCGCAATTATCGGAATTTTATTCGCCTCCCAAATTCCGTTTGCACGCCCAGTTCTCAGCTTTGTAGGCGCCGCCGCTGCAACTTTTGTCGTGTATTTATTAGGCCGCCGCGAAAACGATGCGGCGCGGTTGATTCTAGCTGGCGTAGTAATTTCAACCTTGCTCGCTTCGTTAATGGTGTTGCTGACAACGCTCGCGGACGATTTAAAATTGCGCAATATTACGTTTTGGCTGCTTGGTGATTTATCGAATGGCAGCAATGAATTGATCTCGTTTTTAGGTGGTGCAGTTTTATTTGGTGCATTCGCGTTGTTAACCCAAGCGCGCGCATTAAATTTAATGATGGCAGGTGAACGCGACGCATTTTCACTCGGCGTAGAAACCGTGCGCGTGCGCTGGATTGTGTTTCTCACCGCTTCATTATTAACCGCTGCGGCTGTTTCCACCGGAGGCGCGATTGGGTACGTCGGACTGGTCGTGCCGCATCTCGTACGCCTAGCAACAGGTGCGGATAATCGCCTTGTAATTCCGGCCTCCGCGTTAGCCGGAGCCTTGCTCGTGCTGATTGCAGATACAACCGCACGCACAGTAATTGCCCCGCGCGAATTGCCGACAGGAGCGATCACTGCACTAATTGGCGCACCTGTGCTTGTGTATTTATTGCTTGGCAGAAAATGGCGACGCGGCAAAACGGCGATGCGGCAAAACGGCGCCGCCGCGACGCAAGTGTCTTTTACTCCACAATCCACAATCCGCAACCCGCAATCCGCAATTTTGCTTGCTCTTCATGATATTAGCTTCGGTTACGCGCAAGAAATTTTTTCCGCGCTCAATTTAGAAATTCGGGCGGGCGAAGTTTTGGCATTGCTGGGGCCAAATGGCGCGGGGAAATCTACGTTATTGAATTTGGCGGCGGGGGAATTGCAGCCACAAGCCGGCGCTGTAAAATTGCGGGGAAAAAACCTGCACGAATTTACGCGCCGCGAAATCGCTCAGCATATCGCGTTGGTTGCACAAATTGGCGAATTACAATTTTCACTCACAGTTTTGGAATTTGTGCTAGCAGGACGTTTTGCGCATACGGCGGGGATTGGCTTTGAGCATGAAGCCGATTTGGACATCGCGGCGCAAGCATTAGCTACGACTGACGCTGCACAATTTTCCGCGCGGTTTTTCAGCGAACTTTCCAGCGGCGAGAAACAACGCGTAGTCCTCGCCCGCGCTCTTGCGCAACAATCGCAAATTCTCTTACTCGACGAACCAACCGCCAATCTTGACGTAGCGCATCAAATTTCCCTGCTCCAACTCGTCCAGAAATTAGCCCACGAACATCAGCTTGGCGTATTGCTCGTCACACATGAAATCACCTTGGCAGCAGAATTTGCTGACCGTCTAGCGTTACTCAAACAAGGAAAAATTATCGCGTGCGGCAAGAATACTGAAGTGCTGACGAACGATAATTTGCGCGCCGTTTTTGACGCTGAAGTCACATTGCATCTTCATCCCGAAACGAAAAAGCCATTGCTTTCATTCACAAGGAAAACCCCATGAAATTCGCCGTAAAAATAACTCTTTTGCTACTCTCCTGTCTTTTCAGTTTTACTCTTTTTGCCCAATCGCAAAGCCGCGTAATAGATGCAAAAAATCTCTCCGTTGCTGATGCCCGCGTCATTGTTCGCAATCAACGCGGCGTGATTGTGCGCGAACTTTCTACGAATGAACGCGGCGAATTTTCTGTGCCGGTGTTGCCTGCGGGCGAATATTTCGTAACAGCCGAAGCAAATGGCTTGGCGCAAACAGAAGCATCTTATAAATTCACTAGCAACGGCAATGTCGCGCCGCAATCGCTGCAAATCAAATTGCAAGTTGCAGCCATCAAAGATTCAATCATCGTTTCAGCGACGCGCACCGAAAATAATTTATCAGTCACGCCTGCGAGTGCTTTTGTAATTTCAGCCGAAGATTTGGCGCGGTCGCAACGTGTTTCCGTGTTGGACACATTACGTTCATCAGCAGGTGTGAGCGTAATGCAAACAGCGCGGCGCGGCGGGATCACTTCGATCTTTGTGCGCGGCGGCGAATCTGATTACACAAAAGTTTTGGTAGATGGCATTCCGCTTAACGATGCTGGCGGCGCGTTCGATTTTTCAGATTTGACGACGGATAACGTCAGGCAAATTGAATTGGTACGTGGTTCAAATAGCGCGTTGTACGGCTCTGATGCAATGAGCGGCGTACTGCAATTTGTATCTGCGCGCGGGACAACTGCGACGCCGGAATTTACGTTTAGCGGCGAAGGCGGCAGTTTTGCCTTCAACCGCCAGTCCGCAAAAATTGCAGGCGCGAATGGCGGATTTGATTACGCAGTGAGCTTTTCACGCCTGCAAACAAATGGGCGCGGACGCAATGACGATTATCAAAATCGTATCGGTTCGGTAAATCTTGGCTATCGTTTTAATGAGCGTGCCAATTTGCGCGTTAACGCGCGCAGCGAAAATTCGGGTCTTGGCGTGCCGGGAGCAACTGCGCAATTTTTCAATGATCCAGACGAACGCGCGCGCCGCCGCAGAATCGCTACAGGCGTGAAATTTGACGATCAAACAACGCGCATCTGGCATCAGCAAATTTCGTTTGTATTCGCCGAAAATAATCAGCGCGGACTTGATCCCATAGCGCAGGATTTGACGAAGCCGAACACTCCGCCCGACACATTTTTCGCCTTCAACGATTTCGTTTCATTTTTCAATAATCATCAAAAACGACGAGGGCTTCGTTATCAAAGCGATGTCAATTTGCCGCACAATAATTTGCTTTCAGCGGGTATTGAGTACGAAAAAGAAACGGCTGTTTTTGACAGCGGAACAGGGGGCAAAAATCGCGTCAATCCAGAGCGCACAAACGTTGGCACATTTATCCAAAACCAATTTTTTCTGGGCAATCGTTTTGTCCTGACGGCGGGTTTGCGCATGGAAAATAATCGTGCGAATTTGCCCGCGAATTTTGTGAATGTTTTGCAAGCGCTCGGCTCAGCAAATTTCACTGGAACCGCTGGTTTTGGCACACAAGTCATTCCTAAAACTGCAGCTCTCTTCACGTTCCACAAAGGCAATGAAATTTTAGGCGCGACAAAATTGCGAGCGTCGTTCGGCACAGGAATTAAATCGCCTACGTTAGTCGAAGCCTTTAGCCCAAACAGTTTTTTCCTCGGCAATCCCAGCTTGAAGCCTGAACGTGCGCGCAGCTTTGATGCGGGGGTTGAACAGTTATTTTGGCGCGACCGTGTGCGCCTGGAAGCGACATTTTTTGCGAATCACTTCCGCAATCAAATTGCGTATGTTGGTGATCCGGCTACATTTGGCGGCCCAGTAAATTTAACAAACGGCGTACTGACCAGCTTTATTAATAATGATCGGGCACGCGCGAATGGATTAGAAGTAAGCGCAGCAATTCGCCCCGTTCGGCAATTAAGCATTAGCGGAAATTACACGCTGACGGATACAAAAATTCTTGCCGCCGCTGACGAGATTGATTTTTTTGCGCTAAAATTAGTGCCGAACTCGGAAAGTGGTTTGCCGCTTTTGCGCCGCCCGCGACATTCCGGCGCGTTGAATCTTGCCTGGAGCGGGCAACATTTCGGCGTGAATTTGGACGGATTTTTCATCGGGCAACGGCGCGATGTTGACCCCGTCACCTTTTCGCGGACAGCTTATAACAACAGCTATGCCAAAATTGATTTGATGGGCAATTACAATATCACGCCCCGCGTTACAGCATTTGCCCGGATCGAAAACCTGCTCAATCAAAATTATCAGGAAGTTCTGGGCTTCCCCGCATACCGACTAAATTTTGCGGTGGGCTTACGCTTCAAAATTGGCGGCAGGCAATAAAAATACCAACATATTTTTGTCAGGTTTTTGTCGGGGCGGTGGATTGTCTCCGCCTGTTATTTTTTGGGCGACCACAAAAGCACCCCGCATTTTTGCTACTGCAATTTTCTGAACCATTTTCGGCCCTCCCGCCGTATTAACTTAACCAACTTGCACCTAACGGCTAAGTCTTGATAAAAGAATGACGTTATTTACGAACTGTCATTAAATAAATTAGACGCGCGACGTTTGCGTAGCAAAATCATTGCATGCAGGACTACGACGAATATTTTTTGGGAATTGACGGCGGGCAAAGCCACACAACGGCTTTAGTAGCCGACACGCAAGGAGTTATTGTCGGGCGCGGGGTTGCGGGGCCGTCAAATCACACGCGCGAACCGGGCGGCCGCGAACGATTGGAACGCGCGGTCAGCGAATCGGTCAGCGATGCGTTGCATAAAGCGGGATTGCTGGAACGCGGTTCAGTCAGCGATTTTTATTTTCACAGCGCGCATCTGGCAATGACCGGCGCGCCTGAAGATAAAGTGGAAATCATCAAGCAGCTTTTGCAAGCACAGTTTTTAGTTGTGGATCACGACGCTCCCGGCGCGCTGTCAGGCGCGTTAGCAGGCGAACCTGGAATTATTGTGCTGGCAGGCACAGGCTCAGTAGCATTTGGTGAAAGCAATACTACGAACAATTTGCGCCAAGCCAGAGTCGGCGGCAACGGCTTTATGTTTGGCGACGAAGGCAGTGGATTTTGGATTGGCAAAGAATCCTTGCGGTTGGCAATTTTTGGCGAAGATCGCGGCTTGCTGGATGATGAAGATTTTAAGGCCGCGTTGCTCAGACATTTCAAACGGCAAAGCCTTAAGGCCATTGCCGAGGATTTTTATGCAGGTATAATTTCGCGCGACCAATTGGCTTCATTTACAACGCGCATTGATCGTTTAGCAAAACAAGGCAATGAAATTTCGCTGGAATTATTGACACAAGCGGCAGCAGATTTAGCAGAGTTGGCAGAAGCTACAGCAATTAAGCTAGGTATGACGCGGCGGCAAATTCAGATTTCATATGGTGGTGGTGTTTTTAATAGCAAGATATTGCTGCGACAATTTAAAGCACTGGTCAAGGAATTGTTGCCCAAAGCACAAATCATCGCGCCGCGTTACAGCCCCGACATTGGGGCATTGTTATTAGCCTATCGCAATGCCGGAAAAAAGATTTCAAAGCAGTTGCTGAAAAATTTGCACTATGGAGATTGAACAGTTGCGTGGTGGATTGGTTGTTTCGTGCCAAGCGCCAGCCGATTCACCGCTGAATGAGCCACAAATCATCAGCGCAATGGCACTTATCGCCGAGCAACAAGGCGCAGTTGCCGTGCGGTTGAATGGCCCTGCCAATATTGCGGTCTCGCGCGTTCGTATTTCAATCCCTATCATCGGCATCGAAAAAGTTGTTACACCCGGCACGGACGTTTATATCACGCCAACTTTTGTAGTAGCAGAACGCATTGCCAACAACGGCGCTGACATTATTGCGCTGGATGCAACGCGCCGCCCACGTCCGCAAGATGAAATTATTGCTGATCTGATTCGCCGCATTCAAACTGAATTGCAAAAACCTATAATGGCAGATATTGCTACATTTGACGAAGGGTTATTTGCTACAGATTGCGGCGCAGAGATTGTAGCGACGACGCTGTGCGGCTACACACAAGAATCGGCGGGAGTTCAACTTCCAGCGTTTACGTTGCTGGAAAAACTTGCGAAAAGTTTACCCGTGCCGATTATTTGCGAAGGCGGCGTGGCTTCGCCCGCTGATGTGCAACGCGCGTTTGATTGCGGTGCCTTTGCCGTTGTTGTAGGAACCGCAATTACTGGCATCACACAACTTGTGCAAAATTTTGTCGCGGCAACTCCGCGCAAGCGGTAAAACGCAAAGCGAATTTCGCTTTATTGTATAGAGGTCACGAAAAAAATTTCTTGTAGTCCGAAACCATTTTGTTATGTAGAGTTCATCAGTTGGTCACAGAAATGGTTGAATATGCGTATTGTCACAAGGACGACACACTCACACACAACGTTATTTTATTTGTGATCATCTTAGGCAGCGCAATCATACACAACAAAAAGTGGAAGTGATTGTAGGTTGTATGTAATATAACCCCGCTCGTTTGGAATTGACTCCCGAAACAAGCGCATCGCAGGACAAAATTGACTGCGAAGAAGAGGTACATATGAATCAAAGTGGACAAAAATCAGCAACCACACCAAATTACCTCAACCCTGACTTGAAAAGCCCTCGTGCTCAGGAATTTGAGGACAAGCTCACCGGACTTATTGTTGGGCAAGAACGTGCTACCCGACGGATGACGCAGCTTTATCAAATCTTTTTGGCAGGCTTATCGCATCCCGGACGTCCTATCGGCACTATGCTTTTCCTCGGCCCGACGGGTTCTGGAAAAACACGCGTTGTTGAAGCCGCTTCCGAAGTGCTATTCGGCGATAACAACCTAATCACAAAAATTGATTGCGCTGAATTTCAGCACTCCCACGAAATTGCGAAACTGATCGGTTCGCCTCCAGGCTATTTGGGTCACCGCGAAACTTCGCCGATGTTGACACAAGAAAATCTGGATCGTTCGCATACAGATAATTTAAAGCTTTCGCTCGTCCTTTTTGACGAAATTGAAAAAGCCAGCGACGCGCTTTGGCAATTGCTGCTCGGCATTCTCGACAAAGCGACTCTCACGCTCGGCGATAATCGTCGCGTAGATTTTTCGCGCTCCATCGTTATCATGACGTCCAACTTAGGCGCACGCGAAATGAGCGAAATGATTTCCGGCGGCATCGGCTTTGCGCCAAAACCTGGCGTAGTTGATTCCGAAGTTGATCAGAAAATTTATCGCACGGCGCTCGAATCCGCACGACGCAAATTCTCGCCGGAGTTCATGAACCGTATTGATAAAGTGGTCGTGTTCCGCAGCTTGCGCGATGAACATTTGCGCCAAATTTTGGAAATTGAATTGTCTTCTGTACAGGAACGCATTATGCGCGGTTCGGGAGAAAAATTTGTTTTCAAATGCACTGACGAAGCCAAGAAATTCCTGCTTGATGAAGGCATTGATTTCAAATACGGCGCACGCCATTTGAAACGCGCGATTGAACGCTTCCTCGTCTTCCCGTTGTCGAATTTAGTCGCTACGGGGCAGGTCGGATTAGGCGATTTATTGATCGTGGATTATTCGCCGGAAATCGGCAGATTGACGTTCTCGAAAGAATCTGACGGAGCGATCATTGCTGATACAAGCGCGAATATTTTAGAGATTGAACCGCTTGACGATACACAATCACTCAACGCAGAAGCAATCGCTCCTGATACACAAGTTGCTCCCGCAAGAGCACGCGACAAAAAACCGTAAGACTCAGTCTTTAGAGTCTATAAAGCCTTTAGGGTCTAGCGCGTCTGGAAAAACCCAACTCGCTAGACCCTAAGATTTTGCATCCACTCTGACTCTAAAGACCCTACAGACCCAATAGACTCTATATACTTTCTATTTCTATTTCCATTCGCAGCAGCGCAGCACTCAGCGTTTTTCCTTGCGGATCAGCTTTGAGGGAAATCGTGCCGCCACCGCCTAAACTTTCATACAACAAAAAATTTAGCGCGTGCAGATTCGGCAATTCAAAGCGTTCGACTTTGCCTTGGCAAATTCCGGTGAAATGTTGCTTGACGCGTTCGGCGGTCACTTCGCGCACGAGGATTGGATAATATTCCGGCTTGAGCGCAATCAATCCAATATTCGATGTATCGCCTTTGTCACCAGAGCGCGCGTGTGCAATTTTTAGTAGTTGAACTTTCATACATGTCTACTTAGCTAATTATCTTCTTGATTTCTTTTTCCAAATATCTCTTTTCTCTGGCACATTTTGATCCGGGCGAAATAACTGCATGTTTCCACAATAGTCACAAAGAAAAATCAACCAAGGATAGCCTCGATCATTACTTATCCCAGGAAAAAAATTGTGTATTTGATTCTGCCAAACTTGGTGATTGTTTGGGTCAGCTTTAACTTGATAATTGCCAACTCCACAGTATGTGCAAAGTTGTGGGGCTTCAATATCGATGGGATGAGCCTGCATCAAATACCTCTTAATAATTAATTCCACTTCCTCCGCGACTTTAGTGGCATTAACTAACCGTTCTGATGGGTCAAATTTTATCGTCTTATCCAAAAGCTCATAAATAAAGGTTATAGCTGCGTCATTATTTTCTTTCGTTAAGTCGTATTCTGGTAAGCGATGTTTTTCACGGGAAAATATGCGTCCTGCAATTAGCCAATAAAGCAGCTTACCAAGCGAATAAACATCGGATGTTGGCTTTATTAAATCTGCTCGACCATCTTCAAGCTCAGGAGCCATAAATAAGCGCGGCCCTGCTGCTTCATCAATTAGCGTATGCCGCTCTCCTTCATCATCAATAAAACAAATGCCAAAATCTCCTACAACAGCAGTTCTTTTATCTGCGCGTAAAAAAATATTCGCGGGCTTTAAATCTCTATGGATAACGTTATTCTCATGAGCGTACGCAACACCATGGCAAATACCTAAAAACACACGAAGACGTTCCATGATTGGCCGTTGATTTAAATCAAGCTGTGATAAATCTCCGCCTTCGCAATACTCAGTAACTAGGTAAGGTTTTGAAGAATCAAGATCGTAATCAATGAGAGTTACAATGTTTGGGTGAGATAGTTTTTCATAGGCTAATATTTCTTTTCTCGCACGCTCAATTCTATTTGCATTAAGGCGTTTGAGGACGAAAAAGCCTTTTTCTTCCGCGCCGCTTTCAACTACAAGATAGGTGACAGACTGTCCGCCTTTGCCAAGCTGTTTTTTGTTGATCCATTTGCCATATTTTTCAGCCACACAGACACCTCTAACAACTTACAAATGGGGCTAATCTGCTACTTCGACGGAATCAATAATGCCAATAATTGCAGCGTCAACCGGACGATCTTTTTGACCTTCGGCCAATCGAGCGCTGCTGCCTGCGACAACTAAAACGCGTTCTCGAACGCCTGCGCCGACAGTGTCCACCGCAACCAAATAATTATTTTCGTCTTCGCCCTTCAACGTGATTGGGCGAACCAGTAATAATTTGCTGCCGAGCAACCGTTCGTCTTTGCGCGTAGCGACAACTGTGCCGATGACTCTTCCAATAATCATAAAAATCAGTACTGAGTGCTGAGTACTGAGTACTGAGTGCTGAGTAATGGGAATAATTAATTTCTAATACTCAGCACTCAGTACTCATTAATTTCTACTTCTTAAGCAGGATCGGCATTACGTCGTCCACCGAAGCGTGCGGACGCGGGATAACGTGGACGCCGACTAATTCGCCAACGCGGCGAGCAGCAGCGGCTCCGGCATCGGTCGCGGCTTTGACAGCGGCAACATCACCGCGCACAATCGCGGTCACAAAGCCTGCGCCAATTTTTTCGTAGCCTACCAGCGTAACGTTCGCGGCTTTGACCATTGCGTCTGCGGCTTCAATCGTAGCGACTAAGCCTTTCGTTTCAATCATTCCTAATGCTTCCATCATATTTCCTCAAATCGTGTTGTCAGTACCACCTGCGTAAGCGGGTGGCGGATTTTTCATACTGACCACCCGCTTACGCAGGTGGTACTGACATTAATTTACATCTTCATTAAACTTGCTGTTTGCGATAACAATTCCACTAATTCAGCCCGCGTCAACGTAACCGTCTCGCCATCGCTCTGTCGCTCTATCGCTCTATCGCCAATTCCGCACGCCTGACCAGTCCGCGCTTCAGGCGACATTGCGCCGTTGCGTTCACGAATATCAAACAGCTTCGGAATCGCGCGTGCTGGAATTGTATTTTCGTTGCCGAGGCTGCGTGCGATGGCGCTGATTTTGCACGTATGCTCCAGCGTTTCTAATTTATTGAATGCTTTTTCCAGTGTGTCAGCATACGCGACTGCGCCGTGATTTGCCATTAATAGCGCGTCGTGGAATTCCAAAAATGGTTCAATCGCATCCGTCAATTCGCGCGTCGAAGGCGTACCGTAATTCGCCAACGGCACACAACCAAGCGTCAAAACCACTTCGGACAAAATTGCTTTGTCGAGCGAAAGCCCCGCGACAGCAAATCCAGTTGCATAAGGCGGATGGCAATGCACAACGGAATTAATATCAGGCCGCGCTTCATAAATCACACGGTGCATCGGCCATTCAGAAGACACTTTGTATTCAGAAGGTTCGAGCGGATTGCCAGCCAAATCAACCACGACAATCATGTCCGGCATCATCCAGCCTTTGCTAACTCCCGATGGCGTAGCGATGCAACGATTGGGCGCGACACGCACGCTGATATTTCCGTCGCCCGCTACGATATGACCGCGTTCATAACAACGCCGCGCCATATCCACAATTTGCTGTTTGATTATTTTTTCGTCCATCATATTTTGGTCTTTGGGCTTTGGTTTTGGGTCTTTGATTTTTGCGGAAGCACCAAGTTTTTCTAAAATAACCAAGTTGCTTTGGTTAGAAACCAAAGACCAAAGTCCCAAGCTCAAAAATCATTTAGTTCTCATCCCGCAAAAAATCTCGAAAATCAGCGCTAATGCCTGTCGTTGTTTGGCCTGACGAATTTGGTTGCGCTAAAAAATATGACAGGCTTTCGAGCGAAATTGAAAAATCTACGTGCTTGATTTTGACGCCTGCACGTGGTTGCAAACGCACGGGGGCGAAATTCAAAACCGCCTTGATACCAGCCGCAACAACTGTCTCGAAAATTTCTTCGGCAAAATTGGCAGGCACAGCCAACACAATAATCTCAATTTTTTCACGCGCAATAATTTCGGCTAATTTTTGCGCGTCTTGAATCGTTAAGCCGCCGCGCGTGGGCGTTCCGATTTTGGCGGGATCGCTATCCAAAATTGCAGCGATGCGAAAACCGTTGTCATTGAATCCGCCATACGTAGCCAACGCTAACCCTAAATTTCCCGCGCCGATAATCGCTACGTTACGGTTGACGTTTAAGCCCAAAATCTTGCGCAATTGCTGACGCAAATCACTGATCGAATAACCAACGCCGCGCACACCAAATTCGCCAAAATATGCCAAATCCTTGCGAATTTGCGCGGAATTCAACGCAAATTGTTCTGCCATCGCTTTGGAGGAGATTCGCGCGACGCCTTCGTTAGCTAATTCGTCCAAACAACGTAAATAAAGCGAGAGGCGGCTGGTTGTCAGTTCAGAAATTTTTTCTGTTTTCATCTCATTGCGCCAGCAAGTTATCGGCTCAATTACAGCGGGCTAAAGCACGCAAACCGCAACGATAGCGCAGCGTTAGCAACCCTGTCAATTCGCGTTAAATTGACAGTGCAGAGGGCGGTTGCGTACACTCAAGCTCCGATTAAACTAAAGGAGATTACCCTTTGATTGCGCACCTCTCTGGCATATTGCTCAGCAAGCAACCAAATATCGTTATCGTTGACGTAGGCGGCGTCGGATACGAAGTCACCATTCCGCTTTCGACATTTTATGATTTAGGCGAAGAAGGCAGCGCAGTCGCATTGCGCATCTATACGCACGTGCGCGAAGACGCGTTGCAACTGTTCGGCTTTCGCACCGAACGCGAGAAAAAATTATTTCTGCAATTAACCAGCGTGTCCGGCATCGGCCCAAAACTGGCCATCACAATTTTATCCGGCATGAGCGCGGAAGAATTAATCCCCGCCATTCGCGGCAATGATTTAGCGCGCCTCGTCAACATTCCCGGCGTAGGCAAAAAGACTGCCGAACGCTTAGTCGTCGAATTAAAAGACAAAGTTTCTGCGCTGTCTTCGCCCGAATTAGAAGAACAATTCCGCATCGCAGCAGGCACTGGCAGCAAAACAAACATTGCTGATGATATTCTTTCTGCGCTGATAAATTTAGGCTTTCAAAAAGCGGCGGCAGAAAAAGCTGTCAACGCTACGATGCAGGAAAATCCTGACGCGAATTTCTCTCAACTGACGAAACTTTCAATGCGAAAATTGGCGCGATAATGGCGAAAAATATAGCTACAAATAATGACGATGGAGACAATCGCGTGATTGGCGGAGGCGCTGTAATTGATGAACAGCAAATTGAGTTGAGCTTGCGCCCGCAATATTTACGCGAATATATCGGGCAGAAAAAAGTCAAAGACAACTTGAGCATTTTTATCAAAGCGGCGCTCGCACGTGGTGAATCGCTGGATCACGTTTTGCTCAATGGTCCTCCGGGCTTAGGTAAGACAACTTTATCGCAGATTGTAGCCCGCGAAATGGGTGCGAAAGTTCATGTCACGGCGGGGCCTGTGATTGAAAAAACTGGTGATTTGGCGGCGATGCTTACGAATCTTGAAGAAGGCGACGTTCTGTTCATTGACGAAATTCATCGTTTGCATCCAGCGATTGAAGAAATTTTGTACCCGGCGATGGAAGATTTCGAGCTTGATCTCGTCATCGGGCAAGGGCCTTCGGCGCGGTCAGTGAAGTTGGATTTGCCGCGTTTTACATTGATCGGAGCGACGACACGCGCGGGATTGATTACGGCTCCGTTGCGCGGACGATTCGGGATTAATTTCCATCTTGATTTTTATCCAATCGAAGACCTGCAAATTATCGTACTTAGATCAGCGGATATTTTAGGCGTAGAAATTGATGACGCGGGCGCAAATGCTATTGCACGTCGCTCACGCGGGACACCGCGTATTGTGAACAGATTGCTGCGGCGTGTGCGCGATTTTGCTGAAGTTGAGTACGAAGGGAAAATCACAATGGAAGTCGCCACGGACGCGCTCAACCGCATGGAAGTTGATCGTTTTGGCTTAGACGAAGTTGACAGGAAAATGCTGACTACGATTATCGAAAAATTTGGCGGCGGGCCAGTCGGTGTCAGCACAATTTCGGCTGCGATTCAGGAAGAAAAGGACGCGATTGAAGAAATTTACGAACCGTATCTGATCCAGATTGGCTTTATAAATCGCACGCCGCGCGGTAGAGTTGTGACGCCAGCAGCATATCAACATTTGGGCTTTAGCGTGCAAAATAGCGACCAACCGGGTTTATTTTGAATGGAAAGTAATCTCGAAAAAATTTCGATGCCAAGCAGAATGTGGTTGCGCATTAAGAACCGCGCGACCAAACGAAAAATTCTGTTTCGCACCGTCACAAGTTTTCTCGATAACGATCTAATTACGTCTTCGGCGGCGATTACTTATTTCGGCATGCTCGTGTTGTTTCCAACGCTTTTGTTTACGATCAGCATTGCGCAAACCTATTTTGGCGAATCTATTCACCGCGAAATTTTAGGCCGTGTTCACAGCTTCATGCCGGGTTCGGCTGAATTTGTACGCCGCAATTTAGAAGCGCTCAATCAGGTTTCGCCTAGTCTACTTATCAGTGCATTCGTAATTATGATTTGGGCAGGATCGTGGATTTTCACCGTAATTGAGCGCGCGATGTGCCGCATGTGGGGTACGCAACCACGCTCGTTTCTGCACGGGCGTTTGCTCACAATTGGGATGATCGCGTCTGTTGGCTTGGTTTTACTGGCTTCGCTGTTGATTACCTCCAGCGTTGTCACGATTCAATCTTTTATTGGCGAAATTCCAGTTAAGCAAGTTCCGCCACAAATTGCGTGGATCGGTTCGTTGCTGTGGCAAGTGATTTTAGCAATCGCCAGTTTGTTAATTACGACCGCGCTTTTTGCCCTTATTTATCGCGTTATGCCTAACACGCGGCTGAGTTTTATCGAAGTTATACCTGGCGCAATTTTTGCTGGAATTTTGTGGGAAATTGCAAAATATGGTTTCGCGTGGATGATTCCTTACTTTCATTATGATTTACTGTACGGTTCCATCGGCGCAGGCGTTGCGTTGCTAACGTGGGGCTATGTTTCCAGTTTGATAATGTTGTTCGGCGCACAATTGACTGCGGTGCTGCATTGCCGTCGCATGTTCGGCGAAGATATGGAGGAAGAATGCTGATGCGACGCATTTGCGTTTTTTGCGGTTCCAGTCAAGGCGCGCGTCCGGCTTATGCCGAAGGCGCAAAAGTGCTGGGGAAAACGCTGGTCAAAAATAATTTGGGCTTAGTTTACGGCGGCAGCAACATAGGGTTGATGGGCATTATTGCGGACGAAGTTTTACAACTTGGCGGCGAAGTCATCGGAGTAATTCCACAGGTTTTAGTCACCAAAGAAGTGGCGCACACAAACCTGACGCAAATGCACATTGTCAATTCTATGCACGAACGCAAAGCGTTAATGGCGGAATTGTCCGATGGCTTTATTGCTATGCCGGGCGGAATGGGAACGTTCGACGAACTATGCGAAATTTTGACGTGGGCACAACTTGGCATCCATCAAAAACCGTGCGGCGTTTTGAATATTGAAAATTACTTTGAGCCATTGCTGAAAATGTTCGATCACGCGATGGACGAGCGATTTTTGCGCGATTCGCATCGAGCACTTGTGCTTGCGGCATCAGACCCCACAACGTTGCTAAAAATGTTTGCGCAATATCAAGCACCCCGTGCTGGAAAATGGCTTGACCTCGATAAAGTGTAGTACATGCTCCTGACAGAATTTGATTTTGAGTTACCGTCGGAATTAATCGCGCAACAACCGCTTGAGCCACGTGATCGTTCGCGGATGCTGATTGTGGATCGGCAGACGGGGAATTGGCGCGACAGTCATTTTGCGGAATTCCCTACGCTGCTTTCAGCCAATGATCTTTTGATTTTGAATAACACGCGCGTATTTCCGGCTCGATTAGTTGGGCACCGTTTAGTGGACGGTGTGAACGGCGCAAAAATTGAAGCCTTGCTCGTGCGCCGTTTGGCCGAATACGAATGGGAAGTAATGGCTAAGCCAGGCCGCGCTTTGCCGATTGGTGCGCACGTTGCGTTCGGAACAAATCGTTTGCGCGGCGAAATTTCAGCCATTTTTCCTGATGGGCGACGCGCGATTCGCTTTGAAGCTGATGAAAATTTTGATGCGCTAATTGACCAAATCGGCAACACGCCCTTGCCGCCTTATATCAAGCGCGCTTACGATGAAAGCGTTCGATTAGACGAGCCGCGCTATCAGACGATTTATGCAAAAGAGCGTGGTGCGATTGCTGCACCAACAGCCGGATTACATTTTACAGATCGCATTTTTGCCGAATTAAAAATGCGCGGCGTTGAAATTTTGGAAGTTACGCATCACGTTGGAGCAGCTACGTTTCAACCTGTCCGCGCAGAAAAAATTGAAGAGCACCAGATCGAAGCGGAAAGTTACGAAATTAGTCCAGACACCGCCAACAAAATTAATGCGGCAAAAACAGCAGGAAAAAGAATCATTGCCGTTGGCACGACTACGACACGCGCCTTGGAAAGTGCTGTGGATGAAGACGGAAAAATTCGCGCTGGTGTAGGCAGCACAGAATTATATATTCATCCAGGTTATCAATTTCGCGCGATTGATGCACTGCTGACAAATTTTCATTTGCCAAAATCTTCACTGTTAATTTTGGTAGCTTCATTAGCCGGACACGATTTAATTCTCAACGCCTATCGCCACGCTGTCACTGAGCGCTACCGTTTTTACAGCTATGGCGATTGCATGTTTATCTGCTGATTTTGATCAACATTATGAAAGCCGTTCGTCCCTTTCCACAAAAACCCGATGCCATTTTTAAGGGAACGCTGTGTCCGCTTACGCTGATGGATTTGAATGAATTGTGGTTGCTTGATTTGCGTGTGTTTACGGATGGTGAGGCGTATGAACGCGATACATTCCGGCAATTACTAACCAGCCCCGAAGTAATTGCACGGCAAATTCGCAATAACAATGGGCACATGGTCGCATTCGCCATTGGCATTATCGAAGAGGACGGCATCGGACACATCACTACGATTGGCGTTGCGCCCGAACATCGCCGCCGTAATTTAGCGCGGATTATGTTGCTTTCAATTGAACAAGGGTTTTCCTTGTGCGGTGTGTCAACGGTTCGGTTGGAAGTCAGAACCGATAACAAAGGGGCACAACAGCTATATGAAGAAATCGGTTACACAACAACGCAATTGATGAGGAAATATTACTCAACTGGAGATGATGGCTATTTGATGATTAAGGCAATTAGCGGTAGAGGGTGGGGATTTTAATTGCCTTACATAAAAGGAATTTATGAAGCAGGAAAAACGGATTTGCGATTAGCCAGCCCCCGCGCTCTTGCGCAAATCGGTCAGCACTTGTTTGGCTACACCTTTCAATGTCTCAAACACGCCAATGCCTTTGGGAGCAACAGCCTCAATCACTGGCTCATCTTTTCGTACTAATTCGCGCTTAAGTTCATCAACGGATAAGACATCCGGCAAATCGCGTTTGTTCAATTGCAGGACATAAGGGATTTTCCCAAAATCGTAACCGTGCCCTTTGAGGTTATCTTCTAAATTCCAAAGCGCTTCGATATTTGCATCCATGCGTTCACGCTGCGAATCTGCCACAAAAACTACCCCATCCACACCTTTCAAAATCAGCTTACGACTCGCGTCATAAAAAACCTGTCCCGGCACTGTGTACAGATGGAAACGCGCTTTGAAGCCACGCACGGTTCCTAATTCCAATGGCAAAAAATCGAAAAACAGTGTTCTTTCTGTTTCGGTCGCTAAGCTAATCAGCTTGCCTTTTTGTTGCGCGGCTGAGGTATCATAGATATATTGCAGGTTGGTGGTTTTGCCACCCAAGCCTGGCCCGTAATAGACTATTTTGCAGTTAATCTCGCGTGATGCGTAGTTTATGAACGTCACGTTCGCCGTCCTCTCTGAAATAGGGATTCAAGTTATAAGCAACGGAACAAAAATTTCGTCGTCCGCTGTTATGAAATGCTAACTTGCCCCTTAAAGCATATCGTCGCTAAAGAGCCGATCAATATCATCATCACTAATTTCGCTAAAAGGCGTAGTGCCTTTCCCCCCATTAGCTTTTTCCTGCTCCGCTTTGGTAATTATATGTTCAAAAGCGTCGTTGAGTTCCGAAGAAGCACGCTTAACGCGCAACCGTACCAACCCAAGACTTGAACGCTCATCAAATAACACAACCAAAATCACCCTGCCACCCACCACAGAAATATGGATATTATCCCGCTCACCTTCATGTGAAAGAACTGGAAACTCTTTCTCCCCAATAAGTCGGGCTAATCCATCTGTCGCGGCAACGTTGCCCGCCGTCAGTGATGCCAAACTTGTTGTATCAAGATTGGTTACATCCCCATGTGATGCTATTTGCTGTCCATTTTTATCAATCAGGAAGACTACCTTAGCATTCGCATCTGTCCGTAATTTAGACAAAATGGTCTTGATTTGCTGATATTCTTCCTCGTACATGATCATGGTCGCTTCTGGCATGAGCTTGACCTCTTCTCGTGGCTTGCCAATTTACATTGGCGGCATCGCTTTGATTAGGCAAATACTTTGCCATCACACGCGACGGATTTGCAAATTTTACTCGAAAGTTAGGACTAGGATATGTGGGCCTGGTCAGTCGTCACTCCGGGTAGGGCTGATTCAGGTTATACCATAGCACTGCATAATTTTCAACACGTTTTAACAACACAAACTATCCCTTAATATTTGTACGTTACTTGTTGATTATACAACAACTTAGCAGTCATATCCGAATATAACCAGACAATTTAAAAACTATGTTCATGGTATTGTCCGTCAAACAAATTGACAGACTGCCGCTAATGTGTTATTTATAATAGACTTATCGTCACTTTCAACAGGTATTAATATATTTTTGAAAGAGTGATAATCTTCTGAGAGAGAGAGAATTTTAGCTATGAGAGCGCAACTCTCCAAACGCAAACAGCCGCTCGGCAAGCCCTCTCCAGCGGTAAAAAAATCTTCCTCTAGGACTGCCAGTGCGAAAGTCGGCAGCAAAAAAGCTAAACCTAAGGTTGTAGTAAGGGTGACTGCTGTGAAAGCACCGAAGACTTCAAAATCGGCTGCCACAAAAGCTACCCCAAAATCTATTGCGCCCAAACCTATAGCGAAGATTACTGCACAAACTGTTGCAAAAAGTACTATTAAAGCAGTGAAACCGATCACTAAGCCTACGCCTAAAAAAGTTGGGAAAGCGATGATTGCGCCGATATCTCGCAAAACTATAGTCAAGGCAACATCAAAGATAAAAGTAACGCCTGTGCCAGTGAAAGCAACGCCTGTTTTAGCAAAGCAAATAGTTACTTCGATTGCGACAAAACCAAAAGCATTAGTAAAATCAAAAGCGACTCCAACAACCACTTCCGCCCCACGTCGCCAGACTAGCCAAGCAATAAGAGCTTTTGAACAAGCGGTAAAGGTTTTCAATTTACGACAATTTTCTGAAGCCAAACACTTGTTTGAAGAACTGCAAAAGCAATATTTCCAAGAGGTAGAAATTGTTGCGCGGTCACAAATGTACATTCAGGTTTGTAATGGTAAATTAACGAGCCTGCGCAATTCTCCGCGCGATGCAGAAGAATTCTATGATCGCGGTGTTGTTGCCCTTAATGTGGGGAACTTTTCCCAAGCACGCACTTTCTTTGAAAAAGCATTGAAGTTGCGACCTGATGATTCATACACGCTCTATTCGTTAGCTGCTACACATGCGCAATCAGGCGCAATGGATCAAGCGTTAAGCTATTTAGAACAGGCAGTGCAAAAACAGCCTCGCCTGCGCCATCGCGCCTTACATGACAGCGATTTTTCAGTGCTGAAAGAAGACCGCAGATTTTTAGAATTACTCGGCGCAGCGTCACCGTTTGACTTGCTCGAATCACGCCGTGACGTTGTGTAACACAGATTGCAAAGACAAAAGAAAATCGCCAGGCCTAACGAATTGTAAGCCTGGCGATTTTCTTTTACTGAATAAAAATTCTATTTGATGGATAGGCCCATTTTTACAATTTCTTCGATTTCGTTGCCGACTTGCGCGTTGAATCCTTTGTAATGCGCGAGTAATCGCCCATCGCGTCCATATACCAGCGTTTGCGGAACGGATACGTCCAAAGAGTGGACAAAATCTACAAAATATTTGTCCTCTACCTCGCTTACAACGGGATAGCGAACTTGCTGATCTGCAATAAATTGTTTGACCGCTTGCGAATTAGAACGAGGGTCTTTGACTGACATCCCGATGACTTGTAAGTCGCCGCTTGCATTTCCGTCTTGCAGTTTATTAATCGTAGGGATTTGCCGTTTAGAATAACCACACCAAGTCCCGAAAAAATGTACAACAACGACTTTGCCTTGCATCGCACCCAAAGTAAATTTGCTTCCGTCTGTAGCTGAAAAAGTGCGCTGCGCAATCTTATCTTTTGGTGCTTGCCCCGGTTTTACCTCTGCAAGTCCCTGCGCCACATGCCCAGAACTAATGACCGCAAACAACAATAAAGAAAAAGTGCCGATCACAAACAAACGCAAAAATGCCGAACTTCTCCCTTTAGCAGGGAATGCCAATACTTTACTTCTCACAAGATTTCTCCTATTCAATTCTGGTTTGGGTGAGTCTTACCAGGCTGTTCGACGCACTCAAAAAATAAATCTTCACAGGCGCGAAGTCAAATGATGTCGCCTTAACAATAAAATGGCTAAATTGTGTCTGAAAACCTACTATGAAAAATGAATTTGAATGGCAGGAAATAACCACTGAATACCGCGATATACGGCAATCAAAGCACGGCGAAGAGTTGCGCTGGATGGTGACGTGCGAAAAAATCCAGAATCAAGCAACCGGACAAACGCTTTTGCGCTCGTTCATTCGGCATCCAGGAATTTGCGTGATTGTGCCGTTTGCGAGCGCCAATCAAATTTTACTGCTGCGGCAATTTCGTTATGCAGTAAATGAGGAATTATGGGAGTTGCCCGCCGGAACACTCGCTGGACGTGCTGAAAATAACCGAATGATTGTGATAGAAAATCCGGCAGATTGTGCGGCGCGTGAGTTAATCGAAGAGACCGGATATGCAGCGGGCAAGATAGAAAAAATTGCCGAAGCGTATGCAATTCCTGGCAGCGGCGACGAGTTGATGCATTTTTTCTTCGCTTACGATTTAACGAAAGGCGAGCAGGCGTTGGATATTGGCGAAATAATCGGCGAAGTCCGCGTGTTCAGGTTTGATGAACTGAACGACATGATCGTGCGCGGAGAAATTCGTGATGCAAAAACGTTGGTGGGATTATTTCACGCGTTTAGGCAGAAAGCGCGGCTGAAGTGAACCGTGTAATGCTGAACGGAGCGAGATCAATTTCGCTTGCACCGCGCAAGATTATTTCGGTGATAACTTGCGCCGTAATCGGCGTCAGCAATATGCCGTTGCGATAATGGCCTGTCGCGTACAGCAAGCCAGTGATTTGCGGATCGGTTCCTAAAATCGGGCGTTCGTCCGGCGAGCCAGGGCGCAACCCCGACCACGTTTCTTTGATTTCCCAGTTTTGCAATTGCGGCGTAATTTCGCGCGCATTCGCAATTATTTGAGCGAGTCCTCCTGCTGTAACTTCTTTCTCGAAACCTTTATTTTCGGTCGTAGAGCCAGCAATTACTATTCCATTTTGGCGCGGAATTAAATAACCACGCGGCGAATAAATTACGTGCTGTAAAAATGGCGCAGTCATTTTTATCGCCATCATTTGCCCGTGAACAGGTTCTATAGGTAATTTCGCGCACAGCAATTTTGACCAGCATCCAGCAGCAATGATTACAATGTCAGCTTTGATTTCGCCTTGTGAAGTAGCTACACCATTCACCTGATTGCCGCTGAGCAATAAGTTTTGTACTCCGGTGTTTGGCAAAATTTCAGCGCCTGCCTGGCGCGCCGCACTCTCGACTGCCATCGTTAATTTGCGATTATTTACTTGATGATCGTCGGGAAATTTCAGCGCCCAGCGCAATGCTACATTCAATTGCGGTTCAAGTTTGCGCACGCAATCTACCGTTAATTTTTTCACCTGCAATCCAGCTTCGTGCTGCCATTGCCAACGATGCTCTAACTCTTCTTCGTCTTCTTCCGACAACGCTAAATACAGTGTGCCTTCAGAGCGATATTCAATGTCAACGCCTGTAGCCGCCAACAATTCGCGTGCGAATTCTGCGTACAGTACGCGGCTTTGCAAAGCCAAATCTAAAAACGCATCAGAACGATCTGCTTCGGCAAATGGCGCAAGCATTCCACCCGCTGCCCACGAAGCTTCCTGTCCAACCTTGCCGCGTTCAATCACGGTTACACTCAATCCAGCTTGTGCCAAACGCCAAGCAATAGAGCATCCGATCACACCGCCGCCCACAATCGCGGCATCATATTTTTTTGCTTTTTCTGTCATCTCCAAACTTTCCGAGAATTGCAGCCGTCATAAAATTTTAATAATCAGTTTTCGCTAGTTCCCTCATTCGTGCCGTCTTCTTTTTTGCATTCGTTCCGTTTGTGGCGCGCATTTTCGACCGTTCGTTCCAGAAAATTCAAATCGTGATCTATCATCGAATCAACCGTGCTGCGCAAATTCGTCAGAAAATCTTTTTTGACGCCCGCCAGCGTATTCGCAAATTCTTCCGGCATCAGCGCCCAAATCGAAGCCGCAAAGTCATCCACAAAATTCAATTCATGGTTTGTTGTTTCTGTCATACTTACTCCTTTAATCAAGCTCGTACGTTGCCGCACAAGTGTCTGTCTCCCAAATGCGTACTTTGTAAACCTGCACGCGTTCGTTACTAATTTCGCGTCCGACTTCGTGCAAAAAATATTCGGCTAACCGCTCGGCAGTCGAATTCCATTCTTTATCGAACGGCGGCAAATCGTTGATATTTTTGTGATCCAAATAATCAACCACGCGCCGCGTCGAAGCTTTAATTTCGGCAAAATCTGCCAACATCTCAGCTTTGTCTAATTCGCGCCCACGTACATAAACTTCGACCCGATAATTGTGTCCGTGCAAATCCGCACACTTGCCTACGTAATTTCGCAGCCAGTGCGCCGACGAAAAACTCATTTGAATCATTACTTCACGCATAATATTTTTCCAGAGCAGCAAAATTATAGCACGCGCAGGAGCAGATTTTTTGGCGCGACATAAGAAAACGTTGGGGCTGACGCGTTCAGTCTCGCTGCGCTCTGTGCTAAAATATCGTTTCTTTAGGTAAATCCTTTTGTGAGGGAAGCATGACGAATTTGAACTGTGGATGTTGTGGCAACAAAATGCCTGGGCTGGCGGCGCAACCGTTTAGCAATGCGCTGGGCAAACGCGTTTTTGAAAATGTTTGCCAACGTTGCTGGAGCGAATGGCTACAAAAACAAAACCAGCTCATCAACCATTTTGGTCTAAGCACGATCAATCCAGAACATCAGCAATTTTTGATCAGCAACATGAAGCAATTTTTGTTTCACGAAGGCGAATTACCACAAGCCCAAATTGATACTTCTTTAGAAGGTACAGTCAAACATTAAGTAGTTATGATGAATGAAAGCCAATTGGTCGGAATCAGACCAGAAGACGATCAAGGAATTCGGGAAATTCACGATTTGTTAGCGCCACGCGGCGTGGTCGAAAAACCTGCTTCGTTGTGGGCTGAAGCGCGCTCGTTAATGCGCGATATTCTCATCGCGTGTTTGATCGCTACGTTTGTGATTTTCTTTCTCGTTCGTCCGGTGCGCGTCGAAGGCGAAAGCATGAAACCAAAATTGCTCGACCGCGACCGCATTTTCGTCAATCAAGTTGTCTATCCGCTGCGCGAATTTTTCGGCGATAAACAGCCTATCCGACGCGGCGACATCGTCGTACTTTATTATCCGCGCGATCCATCCAAATCGTATATCAAACGCGTGATTGGCTTACCCGGCGAAGATGTGATGATCGAAAATGGCAAGCTGTACATCAACGGCGTGATGCAAAGTGAGCCATATTTGACGCCCGAAGCGATTAACGAATATCACCGCAATCCGGCCAGCGAACACGTAGACGAGCATTATTATTTTGTGATGGGCGACAACCGCAATTACAGCAGCGACAGCCGCGACTGGGGCTTGGTTCCCGAAAAATATATTTACGGCAAAGCCATGTTCCGCTATTACTCGCCGGAAAATTGGTTCGCCAAAGTCGGTTCGCTTAACTAAATAACCAAGCTTAGAGTTCAAGCTTCAGCTTGTCTTGTAAAACAACAAGCTGAAGCTTGAACTCTGAACTAAATACTGTGGAGATTCCCAACGACAATGACCAATGAAGCCATTCTTGCGCTGGAAGACGGGCGCATTTTTCGGGGCCGCGCGTGCGGCGCAATCGGCGAACGTACTGGCGAAGTAGTTTTCAATACTTCAATGATGGGCTATCAAGAAATTCTGACCGACCCGTCGTACGCTGGACAAATCGTGACAATGACGTACCCACTCATCGGGAATTACGGCGTCAATCCCCAAGACATTGAATCGCGTCGCCCATTTATCGAAGGCTTCGTAGTCCGCGAAATTTCTGAAGTTACTTCAAATTGGCGCTCGACCATGTCGCTGGATGATTACCTGAAACATTACGGCATCGTAGGAATTTCTGATATTGACACGCGCGCGCTGGTGCGCCACATCCGCGAAAAAGGTGCGATGCGTGCCTGCATTTCTTCGGTTGATCTCGACGAGAAAAGTTTGATTGCCAAAGCGCAAGCCGCGCCGCCAATGCTCGGCAGAAATCTCGTGGACGAAGTCACCTGCGGCGACAGTTACGAGTGGTCAGCCAAAATTGACAAACTGGGCGGAGCCGAATTGCCGCCGCCCGAAGACGTAGACGAATTCGCCGTGCAATTCACGCCCAAAGAAGCACTCGAAATGAGCGGCACAATCAATACCGATCCGCTGCACGTTGTCGCCTACGATTTCGGCATTAAATATTACATCCTGCGTTATCTCGCCGAATTGGGATGCAAAGTTACAGTAGTTCCCGCGCGCACCTCTGCCGCTGATGTTTTAGCCTTAAATCCTGACGGAATTTTCTTGTCGAACGGCCCCGGCGATCCGGCGGCGTTGCAACCAATCATTGACGAAATCAAAAAGCTGCTCGGCGAAAAACCAATGTTCGGCATTTGCTTGGGGCATCAGCTTTTGGGTTCGGCGTTTGGCGGTTCGACCTTCAAATTAAAATTCGGACATCGCGGCGGCAATCAGCCGATCAAAAATACGCGCACCGGAAAAATCGAAATCGCTTCGCACAATCACGGTTTCGCAGTTGATCCCCAAAGCCTCAATCAAGACGAAATCGAATTGACGCACTGGAACATCAACGACAACACATTAGCCGGAATCCGTCACCGTGAACTGCCCGTCTTCTCTGTGCAATATCACCCTGAGGCTGGCCCTGGCCCGCACGATTCGGCCTATCTTTTCCACGAATTTATTGTGGACATGAAAGCGTCCCGCAATAGCATGTAGTACAAAACTTAATTGCAATAAAAATAGCCACAGATTTTTACGAATTGGATTTTTCTGTGAAAAGCTGTCTTAACCTGTGTAATCTGTGGCTAATTTTCTAACCGCAAAATCTCACCCAAAAATCTTTTTCCTGAAAATTATCAACCCTGCAACCATGAGCAAAAATGGAATAATAGCTAACACCCAAAATTTGCCATACTCACGTTTTGGCGAATCTTCTTCATTGACGAATTTTTTCGGCAGGCGCACCTCACTTTGCGCTAAAGCAGTTTCCAATTTTGCGTTGGTAGTCTTTTCGCTCGGATTTATTAGGCGACCTAAAAACAAAATCGAATTTGTCGCACGTTCCCGAATCAAAAATATGAATGGATGATCTGCCCGAAAAACTGGCGGAGGTTCTTTTATTCTACGCACACTAGCCTTTGCTGCGTTTATATTCGTAATGGCTGCGGCCTCTGTGCCTTCTTCATCTAATTTAATAAATGTTTTTTGCAAGGCTGCGCTTAACTTGATACCGCGATCATATTTAGCCATTTGAGAAAAATCAGCGATATTTTGAAATGCGCGTGGCATTCCTAAATTAGAGAGCAGATTATTAAGCGAAATATTTGCATCAAGTTCAAATTTAGGCGCGGAAACTTCAACTACAGTTTCTTTCAATGCGGCAAGCCATCTTTCCAAATTTTCAGCACTCAACTGTTTTTCTAACGCCGCTAAGCCATCACGTTCTTTAGGAAGTAAAACAACCATCGAAAATTTGCCGCTGCGATAAGGCAATTCAAGCCCTTGCAATGAGGCGTCAGCAAAGTAGGGCAAATATTCTTCCTGATTCATCATTGGGGCACTGATTTTTTTGTCTTTATTAAGCCAAAAATCCATAGGCTTTGTCGCGCTTTTACTAAACTCATACTGCCACCCAGCACGAAAATAAATAGCATTCGCCAGTACTAACAAAGAATCTTTATCAAAAGCATTTGCCTGTACTAAATCTTTAATTCGCCCGTTTGTATGTTGTTCTGCCCAATTGTTAATAGCAGATGCCGCCGCTTGTGGATTTCCGGCAAAGTCCACCGTTTGCATTTCGCTTTTGTAATGCGTGCGCAGCAAATCCTGATAGCCGCTCAAAATATTCAAGCCTTTTTGCCCCCACAGCGCGTTGGCAATAAACAATTGCGTTGAGTCAACATTTACAGTTTGCGCGTTAAGGGCAATACCACTTGCAGCTTCTTTGGCGCTCATCGCATGCGGCTCTTTCTTCTCAATCTTCTCTTTCTCTAATCCTCTCTCACTATTTTTGGGAATAATTTGATCAAGCAATAAAGAATACTCCGCATGCAAATTTTTCTGATTAGGATTTAATCGCAATGTGTCAGCAATCTGGTCTGCGGTTTCCCCTTTCGCGCCGCCTAAAACCATCGTGAGCGCAACCGAAAGGCTCAGCGGTGAGAAAAATATATTTCCCTCTTTGCCACTCATTTTCGTGTAAGCATTCACAGCAAATTCAGTATTGCTTTTGACCAGCGCCTTTGTTTCTTCGCGTACAGGCGGGGCTTGGGGAAAAATGATTTGAGTAAAAAGAAGTACGAGTAAAAGAAAAATTATTGGCTGAGTTTTGTTCATAAAAACATCTCGAAATTACAAATCGTCAAAATAGACGACGTGCGAGCTGCGCCAAATGTTGGCGGGGATTGAGCCACGCGGGGCGGAGGTGAGCAAAATCTTAAATTCGTCGTCGGCTAAGGCGGGAATGCGTTGCAGCAAATGCCAGGGAGCGGACTCTTTGCTGGCGGTTGTTGTTACAGTCAGATTTTTTTCGGCGGCTTCAGCATTAATGGTGAGCGGCGTTACGCGCGCCAATTGCCGCAACAAAGCGTAACGATGATCGTTTTCGCGTCCAAAGCCGGAATCATAATCGCTCAACATCAATCGCACGTCTGCGCCTTCGTCGAGAAAATGTGTGAGCAAACTCGCCGCCAACGTCACCGCTTTTTCAAATTGTTCAGGAAATTTTTGTGGTGCATCTTCCGTCTCGCTCTTTTCACTTTCCCCTGTTCCCTGCTCCCCTTTTTCGTCAAACGCATCCAGCGCAATCGTGACGCGCCAATCGTCGTCACGCGTGTATTCGCGTACCATCAATTGCGAAGCTTTGGCGGTCGCTTTCCAATCTACATAACGCGGATGATCGCTCGGCACGTATTGACGAATCGCGTATAAATCGCTGCCGCTGCCCTTTAATTCGCTTTCCATTTCGCCGTGCGTGAGCGGCAGCAAATGATAAAAATCATCCAGCGGTTGCGGGCGCGGATAAACAATGACTTCGCCCGTAGCCTCCACTGTACGCTTTCGCTCGACAAAGCCAAACGGAAATCTAGTGCGAATCGTGAAGCCGTTAACGGGATAAACGCCGCGTCTTTCAAAGGTGCGAACAATGCGAGCTTGCGCTTTGGCGCGCGCAGGTAAAATCGCAAAATGTGCCAGATCGCCTAATGTATTTGCGGGTTTTGTGGTTTTCGCTTTTTTGCGCCAGCGTTTTTGTTCTTCTTGTTCGACCGCGCCAACTATCAGCGAAAAGGAAGGGAAAAAGCGTTTCTGATTGCTGAGCGTGATTTCTAAATGTGTTGGCTCACCAGCAAAAATATGATCGGGAAAACGCAGCGATACGCTGACATCGCCAATGCTCAACCGCGAAGCTACGCCGGAAATTACCATCGTCGAAAGCAACGCCGCCAGCACCATATACAATAAATTATTACCCGTAGTGACGCAGGCGATAGCAACGATAAGAACGAACGCTGTGAAAATCCAGCCCGCGCTCATTACGTTCATCGCCAAACCGGATTGCAAATATTCCAGTCGCACATTGCGCGCCAGTCGCGGCACAACGTAGACCATAATTCCAAGTGACAAACCCAGCGCAACTTTTGACGCCAGCGAAGCAATTTCATAATCGCCCGATTGCCCCGCCGCCGCTGCTAATAAAGCCGAACCAATCGCGCCCACAATCAGCAAGCTGGAAATAATCAGAAAGCGAATGAATTGTTTATCGCGTAAAAAAGACATGGGGAGTATTGAGTGCTAAGTACCGAGTGCTGAGTAATGAGTACTGAAAATAGTCCTTTACTCGGCACTCAGCACTCAGCACTCAACACTTTAAATCGGCACTGGAATATTTTTCACAATTTCCGTCAATACGCCGTCAGCTTCTTCGCCGCGTCTTAGGCGCGAAGAGTAGCGCGAATTGACTACGATGCGGTGTCCGAAGACGGGGACGACTAAACGCTTGATGTCATCGGCGAGACAAAAATCTCGCTCTTCGCTCAGCGCTAAGGCTTGCGCGGCGCGATATAGCGCGAGCGATCCGCGTGGGCTAATGCCTAAATCCAATAGCTCAGATTCGCGCGTAGCCACTACAATTTTCATCAGATAATCCAATAAGGAATCATCCACGCGCACGCGCCGCGCTTCTTCCTGCAATTCGATCACGTCTTCGGCGGTCATCACAGGCCGGATGTCATCAATCGGATGGCTCAGGGTTTGGCTGCGCAAAATTTGTTTTTCGCTTTCGGGCGCGGGATAGCCAATACGAATGCGCATCAAGAAACGATCCAGTTGTGATTCGGGCAATGGATAAGTGCCGTGATGTTCGATGGGATTTTGCGTGGCGAGCACTAAAAACGGGCGCGGCAAATCATAGGTTTGATTTTCAATTGTGACGCGGCCTTCTGCCATTGCTTCGAGCAAACTGCTTTGCGTTTTGGGCGTAGTGCGATTGATTTCGTCGGCGAGGACTACGTTAGCGAAAATTGGCCCCGGCTGAAATTCAAAGCGGCTGGCGGCTTGATTGAAAATTGAAACACCCAAAATATCTGACGGCAATAAATCGCTGGTGAATTGCACGCGCTGAAAGCTGCATGCTAGTGAACGCGCGATAGTTTGCGCCAATGTGGTTTTGCCTACGCCAGGTACATCTTCCAGCAACAAATGCCCGCCCGCGAGCAGCGTGACGACCGCCCAATGAACGGCATCTTTTTTTCCCCGAATAACTGTTTCGATGGTGCGCTGCAATTCTTGCAGCCGCTCAGTAGTGGTGGTGGTAATCAACGTGACTCCGCAAAAAAAAAGAATGAATCAGAAATTCAAGGGGGCGTGGTTCCAGTCTGAAATAAGACTGTCTGCGCGACCGCAGGAATTTAACACAAAGCCGGATACGCGAGCAATCACCGAATCATGGCACTGATGGCAAATCGTAGTTGGAAGTGCTACACTGCCGCTGCTAATCCGCCGATTGCATTTCTCCAAAAACCTGAGTTCTTCTATGAAAGTGCTTCTCCGACTTCTGTTCGTCGCTCTTTTTGCTTGCACTGTTTTTGCCGTCGCGCCTGAAATCAGCAAAATGGAACCGCCTAATTGGTGGGCGAATCAAGCTATCGGCAGCAAAGAAAATCCGTTGCGTTTGCTCGTGCGCGGACGCAATTTGACGGGCGCAAAGGTACAACCGCCCGCCGGATTCAAAGCCAGCAATCCCAAAACTAACGCCGCCGGAACGTATCTATTTTTTGATCTTATCATCAACAAAAATACCAAAGCAGGCGCGTATATTTTCAAGCTTATGACTAATGATGGCGCGGCTGATGTGCGGTTTGAAATCGCGGCTCCGTTGCCGAAGCAAGGTAGTTTTCAAGGCTTCAATCAGGACGATGTAATTTATCTGATTATGCCGGATCGTTTTGCAAATGGAGACACCGCTAACGACGATCCCATAATTTCTAAAGGTTTATTTGATCGCAGTAAAACCCGCTTTTATCACGGCGGAGATTTGCAGGGCGTCATCAACAAATTGCCTTACCTGAAAGACCTCGGCGTCACGGCGATTTGGCTGAATCCGATTTACGACAACACGAATACTCCTGACACGAAAGAGGCGTACGACGGACAGCCAACGACAGGCTATCACGGTTACGGCGCGACTGATTTTTACGGCGTAGACGAACATTTCGGCGACGTCAAAAAATTCCGCGAACTCGTCGAAAAAGCGCACGCGCTCGGCCTGAAAATTATTCAGGATCAAGTGGTAAATCATTGCGGGCCATATCATCCGTGGGTCAACGATTCGCCTACACCCACGTGGTTTAATGGGACAGAAAGTTCGCATATCAATGAGACGTGGCAAACGCATTTATTGCTGGACAAATATGCGTCGCCGGATTTGGTGAAGCCGGTGCTGGACGGGTGGTTCATCAACCTTTTGCCTGACCTGAATCAAAACGATCCCGAAGTCGCAAAATATATTATTCAAAATACGCTGTGGTGGATTGGTGTGAGCGGAATGGACGCAATTCGGCAAGACACATTGCCATACGTTTCGCGCAAATTTTGGAATCAATGGATGACCGCCATCAAACGCGATTATCCAAACGTCAATGTCGTAGGCGAAACGCTGGACGGTCTGCCTGCGCAAGTCGCATTTTTTCAAGGCGGCGCGACACGTTTTGATGGCGTTGATTCTAAAGTAGACACCGAATTTGATTATCCGCTTTATTTCCCGCTGCGCCGTGTATTTGGCGAAGGCCAATCTATCAAACAAATCGTAGACATTTTGAATCAGGATTATTTGTATCCCGCGCCTGAAAAATTAGTAACGCTGCTGGGTTCGCACGATGTTGGGCGATTTATGAATGAACAAGGCGCGACGGTTGATGGATTGAAATTAGCCTTCACATTTTTGCTGACTACGCGCGGCATTCCACAAATTTATTACGGCGACGAAATTGCGATGCGCGGCGGCAATGACCCCGACAATCGCCGTGATTTTCCGGGCGGTTGGAGCAGTGATTCGCACAATGCGTTTGACGCGACAGGCAGAACAGCAGAAGAAAACGACGTATTCGAGTATTTGAAGAAAGCGCTGAAATTGCGTTCAGAACTTGAACCGTTGCGGCGCGGAAAATTAATGCATTTGGCAATTAACGATCAGAGTTACGCTTTTGCGCGATACACCAATAACAAAACAATTATTGTCGTGATCAACAACAACCCACAACCTGAATCACTAGAAATATATCTTCCGACTGAATTGAAATTGACTAACGGCGTAGTGCTGAAAAATGTGCTTGGCGTAGGTGCTGAAGTAAAAATCGAAAACGGCAAAATCAAATTCACAATGGCTCCGCGTGCAGCAGTAATGCTTTCCTAATGTAAAACAGTGAGGGCTTATTTAGCTTGAAAATTGCACTATAGAGGCACAGAGACTACACAGAGGCACGCAGAGGTTTTCTCTGTATATTTCTGTGTGCCCTCAGTGTTTCTGTGGTGAAAAAATACACCAAAATATCACTTCGTTTTGCAGTCCCCATAACACAAAGTTGAAAAGGATTCCCCGATGAACAAACCACAACTTAGCTTTTGGCAAATCTGGAACATGAGTTTTGGATTTATGGGCATTCAATTTGGCTGGGGCTTGCAGCTTGCGAATATGAGCGGCATCTATTCGCAGCTTGGCGCAAATCCTGATGAAATCCCGATTTTGTGGCTGGCGGGGCCGATGACGGGTTTGCTCGTGCAACCGATTATTGGCTCAATGAGTGATCGCACCTGGAATCGGCTTGGTCGTCGGCGTCCCTATTTTTTAGTGGGTGCAATTCTCAGCACGATTGCGTTGTTCTTCATGCCAAATTCTGGTGCGTTGTGGATGGCTGCCGGATTGCTTTGGGTGTTGGACGCGAGTATCAATATTTCGATGGAACCGTTTCGTGCATTTGTCGCGGATAAATTGCCACACGATCAACGCACTACGGGATTTGTGATGCAATCGTTTTTCATCGGCATCGGACAAACCGTAGCGAACGCGCTGCCTTATATTTTCGGACGTAATGGCGTGACAGGAACAACTGCGAGCGGCGTTTCATTGACAGTAAAATATTCATTTCAACTTGGCGCAGCGGCATTTTTGTTGTGCGTGCTGTACACAGTTTTCACTACGCAAGAATATCCACCTGAAAATATGGAAGAGTTTCATCGCCTGAAGAAAGAAAAACGCGGACTCGGAGAATTTTTCGCGGAAATTTTTGCGGCGATCAAAGAAATGCCGAAAACGATGAAACAGTTAGCCGTCGTGCAAATTTTTACGTGGCTCGGATTGTTTTGTATGTGGATGTTTTTTGGCTTGATGACTTCCTATCACGTTTTCGGCGCGACGGATGCCAAGTCAGAACTCTTTCGCAAAGGCGGCGAATGGGGCGGGATTTGTTTCGCAGTCTATTCCGTTATTTGCTTTGCCGTAGCGTTTTTATTGCCAAAAGTCGCCGCCGTCACCAGTCGAAAATTTGTTCACGCGGCAGCCTTAGTTTGCGGCGGCATCGGATTGCTTTCGACCTACTTGATTCACAATCAATATATTTTGTTACTCTCGATGGTTGGCGTAGGCATCGCGTGGGCTTCGATTCTTTCAATGCCGTATGCAATTTTGTCCGGCGCTTTGCCTGCCGCACGGATGGGCGTTTACATGGGCGTATTCAATTTCTTCATTGTGCTGCCCGAAATTTTTGCGTCGTTCACTTTTCAACCACTGGTCAAACATGTATTTGGCAACAATCCCCTGTACGTCGTGATGCTTGGCGGCATTAGTATGTTGGTTGCAGCATTGCTGGTGATGCAAGTGCACGACACAGGTGAGCCAAAAGCGCAAACTATAGCGTAATAAAGAGTTTCGCTGCGGCTAAACATTTTCCTGTTGAAGTCATTTCCCGTTCAAGCTAAGCTTCAGAGCGTTTGCCGACGGAAGTTAACCCCGCCCCTCAAAAAGTTTTGGTTTCTCATGAAAACAAATTTGCGAACAACGATTGCTTTTCTTGCTTGTGTCAATTTCCTCTTCACTATTTCTGTTATTCCTTCACAATCAATTTTAGCGCAAACGCAACGTGCGGTTTCAGCGCCGACAATGAATACGATCATCGTCAAAGAGGCGGGCGTGCAATACGAAGTCCCGCAAGGTTGGCGGACACAAGTTCACAAAGATGCTACGCAGGTGACATCGCCAGATGGGGGCGTTTCGATTATTATTGGCTTGGCGGTAAACGATAACACCGAAGCAATGATCGCGGGTCTGAAAGATTACTTGAAGCAGGATTACCGCAATTTTAAAGTTGGCGGCGATTTGCAAAAAGAAGAAATCAATGGATTGCGCGCGCTCATTGAAAATGGCACAGGTGAGACCAACGAAGGTCTGATGGAATGGAACATCGCTGTTCTAATCGGTGGCAAACGCCCAATCGTTGCATTCACTGTCGCCGAACAAAAAGCCTTTCGCGCTAGCCAGGGCGATTACATCAAACTGGTGCAGAGCATTAAGAAAATTAGTTAGTCAGTTGTCATTTGTCTGTGGTTGCTTTGCAGAAAATTGTAATCGTCCCAAATAAAACGACAAACAACTCACAACTGACACCTATCAAAGGAGCCTCGAACTTGAAAAACCTAGCCCTGATTTTTTTCGCAATTGTATTTTTATCCGTAGTTAGTTTTGCTCAGGAAAAACCATTTTTAGGTAAATGGGATATCATGGGCGACGCGCCCAATCAAAATGTTGTCTATTGGCTGGAAGTCAAAAAAGGAGCCGATGGAAAACTGAGCGGAACATTCCTCAATCGTGGCGGCAGCGTCTTACCACTCTATTCCGTCAAAATCGAAAATGATGAATTAGTGTTTGCCCTCAATGACAAAGCCAATTCACCCATTCATCACGCTAAAGTCGTTGGCAAAGAACTGAAAGGTTCAGTTAAGACTGCCAACAATACGATTGCGTGGACAGGCGTGCGGCCTCCGAAATGGGGCAATTACAACGCGAACGCCAAGCATAAATTTGGTGCGCCTGTAGTCCTTTTCGACGGTAAGTCCTTAGATGCGTTCACGGCGCAAATGACAACTCGCCCGTTTGGCTGGAAGTTGGTTGACGGCGTGATGACGAATGATGTTCACGGCAACAATTTGGTCTCTAAAGAAAAATTCCAGAACTTCAAAATCAACTGTGAATACAAGCTGGAACCGAAACAACCGGGCGGCAACGCAGCCAACAGCGGCATTTATTTGCGCGGCAGATATGAATTACAGGTGCTGGATGATGAGACGGCAAACTCTGACGACTTACATTCACATATGGCGGTATATTCGCGCGTAGCTCCAAAAGTTAAGGCGAGCAAAAAAGCGGGCGAATGGCAGGAAATGGAAGCTGTCATCGTTGGCAATCGCGTGTCTGTGAAATTGAATGGTCAAGTCGTTCACGACAACACCTTAATCGAAGGCATCACCGGCGGCGCTCTGGATGCACACGAAGCTGATCCCGGCCCAATTATGATTCAAGGCGATCACGAAAAAGTGTATTTCCGCAAAGTCGTAGTCACGCCAATTTTGAAATAATTTGGCTTAACCACAAAAGCGCAAAGACGCAAAAGAATGGGCGATAAAGTTATTCACTTTGTCGCCCATTCGCTTTTTCTCGCCATCTTTCTATTCTTTTTTCTTTCCCCAACGCGCAAATAATGCGCGGCGTTTTTCCAGCAATTGTTTTGCATTTGGAATTTTCATCACTAATGTTTCGAGATGCAGCAAATAATCAGCTTCGCCAAACGTTTCGCGCACTTCGGCAATAAACGGTTCGAGGATAGAAAAAACGGCGATGTGTTCAGTGTTCGCGCCGAGGAAAAGTTTTTCATCAATCCCGCCGTTGTTCACTAATGACGCAGCCATATCCCAATACGAAGTAATCATTCGATAATGTGCGCTTTCGGCTTGCCCGCTAATCATCAATTTCGCAATGTTCATCGCGCTCGTGGGCTGAAATTCAGTGAAGTACCACGCGCGCGCCGCACGCATTTTTTCTTCGCGTCGCAATTCATACAATTTGAGAATCGCTAAAACGTCCTGTTGTTTTCCTTCCATGCAATGTTCCTTTCATTGTGTTTGTTTGGTGCTTTGCAGACTCGCCAGCAAAGTCGCTGATGGCGCGCGCAATAAATTACGACAAAGTTGCAAATTATATTGTGCTTCGCGGGATTTTCCGGCGGATTGTTGCACTGCTAAATCAAATTCATTCAGCGCTTCGTTGTATTGCCCGCTAAGCGCCAGCAACACGCCCAAATTGTTGTGTCCGCCGGGAAAATTATTCGGCGCATTTTTGATCGCTTTGCGCAAATATTCTGTAGCCGTTTCGCGCTCACCTTCGCGCGCCAGCAACCGCGCAAGTTGAAATAACGATTCAGCATCGCGCTCGTGCGAAATTTCTACAGCAAGCGCAAACGCGTCTTTCGATTGTTCCCATTCGCGCAAATCTTCCAGCGCAATGCCAAGCGCGTATGCTGCTTTGAAATACCGATTTTTATCACTCTTGAGCGCCGCACGATATTCGTCAACTGCCGCGCTGATGCGCCCCAAACGATGCTGGCAAACGCCAATATTAAAATGCGCCGTAGCAACGTGCGCGCCCGGCCAACTCAACGCAAAACGATATTGCATGATCGCCATTTCATAATTTCCCATCGCAAAAAATTGTGTACCTTGCTCCATCGCGTCCTGACTTTCATCGGCGCGCGCCGTACTCATAAAAGCCAGTCCAAGTAATAAAACAACCGCGAATTTTCGGAATGCTGACATAAAACCTCCCTGTCAATTAGCTATTAGATTTACAGGGAAATCTTACGCGCGCCGTGAATTTTTAGTCTTTCGAGAACTTGCGAATTTTTACGCCAGCTTGCGGTCAAACATTTATGTCAGTACCACCTGCATAGGCGGGTGGACACATACGTTGTTGCAAGTATCACCCGCTTACGCAGGTGGTACTGACCAATCTCTTACGAAGCCCACAAAATCAAGTTATCAATCAAACGCGTTTTGCCGAAGCGCACAGCTAAAGAAATGAGCGCTCCGTTTTCTATTATTCCTTCCAACGGCATAAGCGTTTTTGCGTCGTTGATGGCAATGTAATCAATTTGGGCTTGAGGCTGGGCGGCAATAAGATTTTGCAAAGCGCTCAGGATTTTGGCGGCATTGCGTTCGCCGTTCGCAAATAATTTTTGCGCGTGGCTGAGCGCACGATACAACACAGGCGCGGCGGCGCGTTCGGTGGGGCTGAGATATTGATTGCGCGAAGACATCGCTAAACCATCGGCTTCGCGCGTCGTTGGCAAAACTATAATTTCAGTTGGCAGGCGCAAATCCTGCACCATTTTTTTCACGATAATCGTTTGTTGCGCGTCCTTTTGCCCCATAAAAACAAAGTGCGGACGCACAAGCTGAAACAAAATTGTCAGCACAGTTGTGACGCCGCGAAAATGTCTAGGACGAGATGCACCTTCGAGCAATTCGCTGAGTCCTTCGACGGTGACGTAAGTTGAAAATCCAGCGGGATAAATTTCGGCGGGCGTGGGCGTGAACAAATAATCTACGCCAAGAGGTTGTAAGCGTCGCGCATCGCCTTCCAAATCGCGCGGGTAGCGGCTTAAATCTTCGTGCGGCGCAAATTGTGTTGGGTTCACAAAAATCGAAGCGATCACAATATCGGATTGCGCGCGCGCCGCTCGCACCAGATTCAAATGACCTTCGTGCAAAGCGCCCATTGTCGGCACGAAGCCAATCATTTTTTGTTCAGCGCGTAATTTTTCAGTTAAGGATTGCAGCTCAGCAACAGTAGCGATGATTTGCATGATTTATTTTTTAGTCCGCATAAATCACATACGGAATTTCGTTTTCGTCTACGGTCAGAGATTTTTCTAGTTGTGCAGCAACGTCGGCAGGCATTTCGTAAGCCTCTTTATCATTCGGATAATTTTGGTTGCGCACGTCTTTAGCATATTGCTTAATTGCGTCGCTCATCACCGTTTTTAAATCCGCATATTGACGCACAAATTTTGCGGCGCGCCCGAATGTCAGGCCAAGCAAATCGCTAATCACCATCACTTGTCCGCTCGCATGAACACCTGCGCCAATGCCAATCGTGGGAATGCTAACTTTTTCTGTGAGCGCTTTAGCAAGCGGCGTCGGCATTACTTCCAGCACGAGCGCGAACGCGCCTGCGGATTCGAGCGAAAGCGCATCATCCAGCAAACGGCGCGCGGCGCTTAGGGATTTTCCCTGTACTTTATAACCGCCCATTTGCAAGACAGATTGCGGCGTCAAGCCGATGTGCCCCATCACTGGAATTCCGTTTTCGACCAGTTGGCGCACAAGCGATACGCGATTACGTCCGCCTTCAATTTTGACGGCTTCGGCTCCGCCTTCTTTGACAAAACGAATGGCGGCGCGGATGGCTTCTTCTTCGCTTAGTTGAAAAGTCCCGAACGGCAAATCGCCAATAATCATTGCGCGTTTAGCGGCGCGGCGCACAGCCTTTGTGGCAATCAACATTTCTTCAAACGTAACGGGCAAAGTGTTTTCGTAACCAAGCGCAGTATTCGCCAAACTGTCGCCAACCAAAATCAAATCGCAGCCCGCTTCGTCAGCCAGCCGCGCGGTCGGATAATCGTACGCCGTAATCATGACGATTTTTTGTTGACGATCTTTTAGTTCCTGCAAATATGGAACTGTCACTTTGGGCGCAGCGGAAACAGGTGCGGAATTAGGTTCAGAATGATGACTCATCGTTGGATTTGCGTAGCCTCCTTTTACAGATGGTGAACTTTCTATTTCAGCTTAACGTTTTCTTCAGTGTAAAATCCAGTGCAACGAGAAAACCCAAATTATGCCATCAGGACGAACACACGATTTAATTACTTTTGCGCTCACACCCGTAGTTTTTGTCGGCGCGCAAAACTATTTTGCCGGCGACGCAATGCTGGCAGGAATCACCACCGTAGCAATGGTGTTTTCAGGAATAATGTTTGGACCTGATCTTGATTTAGACAGCAAACCTTATCGCCGCTGGGGGCCGCTCAGATTTATCTGGAAGCCGTACCAAATGGCGCTCAGCCATCGTTCGCGGCTTTCGCACGGATTAGTGCTGGGAACCATGTTTCGTGTGCTTTATTTCGTAGCGATCATGACAGTTTTGACAGCGACGGCACTTTATATTCGCCAAAAATATTTGTACGGGTCACAAACCACGTGGAATGCAGAATTTGAACGCGTGAGTTTAGATTTGGGAAGTTTTTGGCGCAGTACCGATAAACAATATTTTTGGGCGGCGTTTGGTGGCTTGTGGATCGGCGCTGCCGCACATACTTTGTCCGATCTAATTTGGAGTTTCGCCAAAAAAGCTTGGAAAATGGTCTGAAATAATCGTGTTCATACCCATATGAACGCGATTATCTTGATTAGCATAGTCCTCTCACTAATTGCACAAATTATCGGCTTTCGCGCTTATTTTGAAAATTCCAACCTTATGTTTTGGTTTTTCAGAACGTCACAAGAAAAAGAATTTCGTGTCTATTTTGATTCATTAAATCCATCTGGCACGCTTATCCAAAAGCGAGTGATTTTGCTTCCGCCCGCAATTTTCAGCGGTTTAGCTACGGGATTGATCATTATTTTGGCGCTGCTGGGCGGAGGATCAGATGACACTGCATTACCAATTTTTGGCAGCCGCGAACAAATCCCAACTGTCATTATGGGCTATCTTTTTTTTGGCGCGTTAATTAATTTAGCTTCCAGTGCAGTCTTTTTCGTTGTAGTGAACTACTTGTTACCGCCACAACAGGACGAGGCATCCCGTAGCAAAAATGCAACCGCAAAATTAGTAATGTGAAAATCTTGCCTTAGCTTTGTGGTTGAATTCTCTCGTTTCGTAGTCTATATTCGCTTTAGTTGTAAATTACACGTTTTACGATAGGAATAAGGTCGAAGTAAGCTTTTATGGATCGTTGTTGTTATGTCAACTTCCAACCGTGTTGCTGTTGTCACTAACAGTGGGCGCGCGTCTTTACTCGACCTAATCGGAAACACACCGCTTCTTCAACTCCAAAATCTCAATCCGAATCCAAGAGTTGCTGTTTTCGCCAAGGCCGAGTGGGCTAACCCTGGTGGTTCAGTCAAAGATCGCGCGGCGCTGAATATGATTCAGGAGGGCGAACGCTCCGGTGCGCTCACGCCTGACAAAACAATTATTGACGCGACTAGCGGCAACACGGGCATTGCCTACGCGATGATCGGCGCGGCACTTGGCTACAAAGTCAAAATCTGCTTGCCGAAAAATGCCAGCGAAGAACGTAAACGCACGCTGATCGCCTTCGGCGCAGAAATTGTGTACACCGATCCACTCGCAGGAACAGACGGCGCGATTATTGCCGTGCGCGAAATCGTAGCGGCTGATCCTGACAAATATTTTTATCCCGATCAATACAATAATCCGGCGAACTGGCAGGCGCATTACAACACGACTGCGCCGGAAATTTTCGCGCAAACGGACGGCAAGATTACGCATTTCGTCGCGGGTTTAGGCACGACTGGAACCTTCGTCGGAACAGGTCGCCGCCTGCGCGAATTGAATCCAAATATTAAATTGATTTCGATGCAACCGGATTCTCCGTTTCACGGCCTTGAAGGAATGAAACATCTTGAGACCGCGATTGTGCCAGGCATTTATGATGACACGATTGCTGACGAAAATATGGAAGTCAGTACCGAAGACGCGCTCGCTATGGTGAAACAACTGGCGCGACGCGAAGGCTGGTTTGTCGGAATTTCTGCCGGAGCCAATATTGTCGCGGCTTTGCGCGTCGCAGAAAAGCTAGATGAAGGCGTCGTCGTTACAATGCTGTGCGATAGCGCAAACAAATATTTAAGCGATAAATTTTGGGAAGAAGAATGAGCGTCAAAGTTAACAATCAACATCTTGATGAAGTTCGTCAGCACGGAGAAAAAACGTTTCCCGAAGAATGCGGCGGATTATTGCTCGGTGTGCTGGAAGGCGAAACGCGTGTAGTGAAAGCGACGTTGCCGCTCGAAAATGTCCGCCAAGATTCGCGGCACAATCGCGTCGAAATCAGTCCGCTGGATTATGCCAAAGCCGAGCGCGAAGCTGCCAAACAAGGCTTGGGCGTGTGGGGATATTATCATTCGCACCCAAATCATCCGGCGATTCCTTCGGGGTTTGATTTAGATCACGCTCCGTTTATCGAATGGTCATATTTAATTGTTTCTGTGCGTGACGGAGTCGCACAGGAAATCCGCGCCTGGAATGTGCGCGAAGATCGTTCGCAATTTGATGAAGAAGAACTGATAGTGTACTAAGCGATTTTTTTAATATTGACTGCCTGTATTGCTAATTTACTGGAGACCTGATTATGCCAACAATTTCAATTCCAACCGCGCTGCGGCGTTATGCGGGCGAGCAAGCCGCTGTCGAAGTACAAGGCGCTACGATCAAAGAAGCGCTGGCGAGTATGACGGCGCAATTTCCTGATTTGCAAAAACATTTATTTGACGCCAGCGGCAAATTGCGGAGCTTCGTCAATGTTTATATCAACGACGAAGACATTCGGTATTTGCAACAGGACGAAACGCCCATCAGCGACAGCGATGAAATCAGCATTATTCCTTCAATTGCGGGAGGCGCTCCAAGTGAAATTGGAGCGCGGGCGGCTGGGTCGCCGTCACAACTTAGTAAAGAAGAAACGGCGCGATATTCGCGCCATTTAATTATGCCGGAAGTTGGGTTGGAAGGTCAGCTTAAGCTTAAAGCCGCGAGCGTGTTGTTAATTGGCACAGGTGGTTTAGGTTCTCCGCTCGGTTTATATTTAGCCGCCGCTGGCATTGGTCGCATCGGTCTCGTAGATTTCGACGTCGTAGATTTCAGCAACTTGCAACGCCAAATTATTCACGGCACAAAAGACGTTGGCCGTCCGAAAATTCAATCTGCCAAAGATCGCATCAACGACATTAATCCGTTCGTGCAAGTGGACACGTATGAGGTCGCTTTGCGTTCAGACAATGCGCTGGAAATTGCGAAAGATTACGACATTATCATTGATGGCACGGACAATTTTCAGACGCGTTATTTGGCAAATGATATAAGCGTGCTGCTCGGCAAGCCCAATGTTTACGGCTCGATTTTTCGTTTTGACGGACAGGCTTCGGTGTTTTATCCAAAAGAAGGCGGCCCATGCTATCGTTGTTTGTATCCCGAACCACCGCCGCCCGGCCTTGTGCCTTCGTGCGCAGAAGGCGGCGTGCTAGGAATTTTGCCCGGCATCATTGGCGTGATTCAGGCGACAGAAGCGGTAAAATTAATTATCGGGCAAGGCGAAACATTAATGGGACGTTTGCTTTTGTTTGATGCCTTGAAAATGAAATTTAAGGAATTGAAATTGCGGCGCAATCCAGAATGCCCGATTTGCGGCGACAATCCAACTATTAAAGAATTAATTGATTACGATCAATTTTGTGGCATCACTCCGCCAGCACAGGAAGAGAAAACAGCCACTATGGATAACTGGGAAATCACTGCAACGCAGCTCAAAGCGCGGCTCGATAACGGAGACAAAATCACTATCGTTGACGTGCGCGAAATCAATGAATGGCAAATTGCGAATTTAGAAAATCATGGCGCGACGTTGATTCCGCTCGGCGAATTTCAAGCGCGTTTCAGTGAATTAAATCCTGACGAAGACATTGTCGTGCATTGCAAAATGGGCGGGCGCAGCGCGAAGGCGTATGAGATTTTGAAAAATGCAGGCTTCACCAAAATCCAAAACCTGCAAGGCGGTATCCTAGCTTGGGCAGATCAGGTTGATAATTCGTTGGCGAAATACTAAAGAAAAGTGCTGAGTCCTGAGAATTAAATAAGGAGTTTACTTATTACTCAGCACTCAGCACTCAGCACTTTATTTTTAATTCCCAATATTCACTCGCACCGTATTTGCCTGTAATCCATCCACGTACAAAACCAAATTCACTTCACCACTTAAACGCGCGGTCGGAGGCACGATCAAATTGAGTTGGTCTACGCCAGCGTAAAAATTCTGACTGCCAGCGTAATCAACTTGCGCCTGAATCCCGCCGACAGTGACTTGCACATTCGACATGGCACTACGTTTGCGAAAGCCTGTGCCGAACAACACTAAATAATTTGGCGTTTGTACGGAGCCTGCGGCAATTGGGCGTGAAGAGCCATCGGCATTAAAAAGTTGCTGAAATGATTTGTTGTCAAATGTCGCGTAACCCGCCGGAACGCCTTTGCCATCAGCACTAATCGTGAAGATTGAGGGCGCAACATTGCCAATCGCGGCGTTTCCCTTTCCAACCGAGGTGCCATTAAGTTTTACCTCTACAGTAACTGTGCCCGCGCCCAAGCTCGACGGCACTAAATAATTGATTTGCGTGGGAGAAACATACAGCAAATTTGCCTGAATCCCATTTACCGTGACCGTCGTGCCACCTAACGATTGCGGCAAAGGCAAAGTTGTTGCGGCATAAACTCCGTTAGCTAAATTCGTGCCGAAGGTTGCGGCAATGCTGTCGGGCGCGACACTCGCCGTGTAATTCGCGGCATTCACCGTGGAGACAGTCGCAGCCGCGTCATTAAATACACCATCAACATAACCGCCAAAATCCGTTGTCCAATAATGACGATATGTCGCACTTAAATTTGTGACGCGCGAAATGCCAATCACTTTGAATTCAGGGATGAGCATTGTCGAATTATGTGTCGGCGAATTTTTGAACTGATTGAATGTTGTGAGCGCGTCGCTGTAGCCCGCCGCAAGGTTTTCGCCAAGCCAGGTGTTATAGGTGTAACCAAAACTGCGCATTCGCACAAACGGATCGCGTCCTAAACTGTCCGTGTGGCTAAAGTAATTTTTCGTCGCCATATCACCGCTCATCCAATCCGCTCCGGTAGTGAGCACGATAGACGCTTGCAATGTTCCCAGGCCGTTAGCAACGCGATAATCATTAATAAGTTTAAGAAAAGCTTGTTCTTCTGAATCTAAGGCAGGCGATTGCGCCGAGACTGAAAAAACAAACAAGAAAAGAAAAATAAGGCAGGGGAAAAAATAACGGACGGTAGTGCGATAATTCGCAATCAATGTTCGGAACTTCATGAACGGTTACTCCAGACGTAAATAATTTTTTGTTATTGAATGTCTGGGATCGGCTTAATTAACCAATCAGATGAGGGTCCAAGACAAACGAAAATTGAACCTGAAATCATATAGTTTTGTTCTCCTTCTTTAGAGTAAAGAAGAGAGCAAAATTCCCACCAGCAAAATTAGGGAGCAAAAGTCGCGTCAGCACAACGATCAAGGGGGTGGCTTGATTCTGTGAGTAAATTTTTAATGATCGTTAGTGAAAACCGTAAAGCAGGGATAACGCGAAATTATGAATATCATGCACGTCAGAAAGTTGCAACCACTGCCGCATGTGATTTTTCTAACCTGACATTGGTGCGCGACAATCAGCATCCGATGGTAAGATATTTCTTCTTATGAAATTTCCTGATTTGAGCAAAGACGTAGCGGGCTTACCGATTCGCCGCAAGATTATGGTGTTCCATAATCTTTTTTTCGTGTTTCTGGTTTTCAGTTTGTACTTCGCCTTGCGCGCTCCGCTCACGCAAATTGCGGCGCGTTCAGCGCAACAAGAAGCTGAATTGATGACGCAAGTGTTTGAGCTTTATCCCGGCGCAGTGCGCAGCGTGCAATCAGATCGCTTTACAATTCTCGACAACAAAGACGCTGAATTAATTGTCACGCCTGAAATGAAAAGCTGGCTGGAAAATAATCCGGGACGAGTCTGGCGCGAACGCGTGTTGTTGCCCAGCTCTGCAATCCCTACCTTTCGATTAATTCGGCTTGATTCAGCAGACAAAAGTTTTCAGGTGATTGTGCTGAACTCCGAACAATTCGCGCAACTGTCGCGGCGCTTGCGGTGGATGCTGGGGCTGGCCTTACTGGGTATTTATGCACTCGCAATCATCGTGCTCGAAATGTTGATTCTGCCGCGCTATGTGTATTACCCGATCCAACGAATTTTGCGCGCAGACGAAGCATTGCAAGCCGACGAACGCGTGCATGAGATTATTGACGAGAAATTAATTTCCGGCGATGAGCTTGGACAAATCATGGCGTCGCGCAACGCTACGGTAAAGTTGTTGCGACAACACGAAGATGAACTCAAAACGGCGTTGATGCAAGTCGAAGAAGTAACCAATGACATAAAACGAAAAAATCATTTACTCGAAACGGCCACGCAAAATTTGGCGAATCAGGATCGTCTGGTAAGTTTAGGTTTGATGAGCGCAGGCGTCGCCCACGAAATCAACACGCCGCTCGCCGTGTTGCACGGTTCGATTGAAAAAATGATTGAGACTTGTGACAAGACCGATAACGAAGATCGGTTGCAAAGAATGTTGCGCGTGACCGAACGCTTGCGCGGCATCAGCGACAGTTTGACGGATTTTGCGCGCGCGCGTACGCAAACGATGGAAGTGATAACAATCAAACCATTGCTTGAAGAAGCCTGGTCACTAGCCAGCATCGAAGCGCGTGATCTCGCCATTGATTTCAGTAACGAAGCATCCGAGCACGATGTCGTTATCGGCAATGCCGGACGGTTGTTGCAAGTGTTCATAAATTTATTCAAAAACGGAATTTTTGCCGTCAAGGATGCGCACAAAGCTGGTCACGCTGGCAATGGTTCTGGTAAGTTATGCGTCCACACTTGCCGTGCCCAGCAAGACGATAAACAATGGTTGCGCATCACGATTGCTGACAATGGTGCAGGAATTTCGCCCGAAGTTTTACCGCGAATTTTTGAACCATTCGTCACGAGCCGCCTTGATGCACAAGGCACAGGACTTGGCTTAGCTGTAACCGCAGGCATTATCGCGCAACACGGCGGTCTTATCGTCGCCAACAATCGCACCGAAGGCGGCGCAAATTTTGAAATCACATTGCCAATCCCCGCATAGACTTTTATGGAAAGCGCTTTGTCCAAATCACCATTACCATCGCTGGATATTGTCGTACTCGACGATGATGCAGATTTTCGTCAATACATTGAAGACATTCTCAAAGATGACGGACATCACGTGCGATTGTGCGCTACGCCGGAAGAAATGTGGGCGGCGAATCAAGAACATCTACCAGATGTAGTTTTGCTGGATATGAAAATGGGTGAAGTGACGGGCGAGCGCGTGCTGGATCAGTTGCGGCTGCGCTGGCCTGATTTGTGTGTGATTATTATTACAGGTTATCCGGCGCTGGATGATATGCGCGCAGCATTTCGGCTGCGCAGTTTCGATTATTTGACGAAACCATTTTCGCTTTCACAATTGCGCGAAGCACTCGAACGTGCCGTTACAACATTGGGCTTAGGACAAAATGATATTGAAAAATTGCGCGAACGTTTGGGCCATCGCATCAAAGCATTGCGCTCTGAAAAAGATTGGGGATTAAAAGAACTCGCCGCCGCGACAGGCATCAGTGTTTCACAGCTCAGCTCCATTGAACGTGGCATTCATTTGCCAAGCTTGGAAGGACTAATTTCGATCAGCCGTGCGCTGCATAAAAAACCATCCGCATTATTGAGCGACATTGATTTTTAGCTCGCTACAAAAGCTTGTCCAATTCTTCCTGCTCCACTTGCGCCGTAGTTGCAATTAATTTCGCAGCCTCATCACAAATTTCCTGTATCGGATGCCCCGCGTGCCCGCGTGTCCATTCCCAGGTAATGTGATGTGTACTTTTCGCAGCATCCAGTCGCGCCCAAAATTCATGATTAGTTTTGCGTTTGAATTCGCCTTTCATCGTTTTGATGACATATTGCGAATCCGAAATCAATTTGACCTGACACGGCATTTTCAGCGCTTCAAGGCCAAGCGCAGCAGCGGCGACTTCGGCTTGTTGATTTGTACAATTGCCTAAATATTCGCCGACGATTTTGCGTTTGCCTTGGTATTCGAGAATTGCCACAGCCGCAGCCCGCGTTTCGCCTCTGCCATTACCAAGACTGCTGCCGTCACAAACGATGGTGATATGTTTCATGATTTATTTCAGGCGTGAAATCCTTCCTTAAAAAAGCGGCATTATAACAATAGGCACCAAAGATGTAGAGAGTCCGAACCACAGATGAGGATTAAAAAAAGGTCAGGATTTATATTTAGGATAATGTCGAGGTGGTATCAGGCTAAGCTGACTATTGATCTAGTGGTTGCAGATAACGCGCTTGATATTCGTCGTGCTGCATAAACCCAGCATATTCGTATATGTGCCGGGCGGCAGCTTCTTCCGGCTCCACACCCAGGCAGATCGCTTGTTGCTGCTGCAATCGTCGCTGCGTCAGTTCCAGCACACATTCTTTGGCAATATTGCGTCCTCGAAACTCAGGATGCGTCCAGATGCCCTCCAGATAAATTGCGGTGGAAGTGACGCTCTGTAATTCAGCTTTGAAAACGATTTTTCCCGCTTCGACTTTGATCCACGTTCGCCCGCGTTTGATGCGCGCAGCGACGCGTTCACGAAAACCGTCAGGGTCAGCCAAGCGCGGATCAACACCGGTTGCTTCGAGCAGAAGTTGCGCTTGTGCTTCGATAATGGCCTCAAGGTGTTCCAGGTTAGCTTGCTGCAACTGTAATCGCGCCACTGAGTGAACAGCTTTTTCGCACACATACCAGCATAAATCGCGCACTGTTTGTGTTTCCCGTCCAAGTGCAGAAAGTAATTGTCCGAAATGATCTACTTCCTGTTTGGGGCCGAAGACCACAAAGCCTTTCGCTTTGATTTCGACTGCTGTTTGAGCGAAAGCGGGCAGCGCTTCAGCGTCACCACAAAACATTATTTGGTGACCAAGTAATGCGACTGCAGCCAACTCACCATCCTTGAACCACCCAAAGAATTGCCCGCGCAATTTTGGCGAACAGATACCATAATCGTCAATGAGTCCTTGTAGGAAAACGCTTTGCAGCGGATACCGTTGCAACAGTTTCTGCATCTCTGCACGGTCGGCCTCAATTAACTCGCGGTCGGTCAGATGCTGCACGGACTGTTTGTGCATTGCCTGTTCCATAAATTCTCCTGAAAACCTTATGAGGTTGCGTATAATAACTTAAAGGTAACAGGTTATGGTGCAGGCGACATACACGCGGTATTATCACCAAGGAAAGACGAACCGCTAGCCGATCTGAGTGTGCTGTCTGCTCGTGTCGTACCATCGCCCAGAATCGTACCATCGCCCAGAATGACCCCATCCCCTAAAATCACGCCATCGCCTAATATCACGCCGTCACCTAGAATCTGACCGCTGGCAAAAATCGGATTCGTACTATCGCCCAGAATGACGCCAGCACTATTTATCTGTACCGCACCAGATTTCAGAACCACACTGTAGGTTTTACCTGAAACAAGGCTCAACGTACTGTTAGCATAAGTCGTAGCATCACCAAGTATTTGCCCGCTAGCGTATACACCCTGCCAAAATTTCATTAAATTACTGCCGGAAAGAAAGCCATAATTCGTGATGACTCCCTGGCTCCAATTTAACGTTTCACCATAAATTGTGCTGGCTTGAACGGTAGGCAATGCGGCTGCAAGTAATGAAGTTCCGTTGGTCGTTGGCATCGTAGTTTTAATCAATCGTGCCAATCGAACGGCACCGTCAATGTTCAACTCACCCGCCCCCTGTTCGAGCAAATTGAAGCCCTTCAGCGGTTGCGCGGTGTACATCAAAATCGCCTTGACCAGATTCGGCGTCAGATTTGGATTGGTTTGCATCAACAACGCGGCAGCGGAAGCCACCACGGGCGCGGCCATCGAAGTGCCGCTCAGATACATCAATTTCTCGGTAGTGAGCGTCGCGTCTCCCGTGCGCAAACTAGGATTGTTGCGTGCTAAAGTACTTTCGGTACCGTTGTAATAAGACACTGCGCCAATCAGTTTGTTGCCTGGCGCAATTAGATCAGGCTTAATCAAGTTATCATATTTGCGGACACCATTAACGACGCTATATCCGCGTGTCGGGCCGCGCGAACTATACGACGCCACGGCATCATCCGAGCGATAGTTTGTCCCGAACGTATTGGCTGCGCCGACGGTAATGACCGAAGGATCAATGCCGGGCGAGTTGATCGCGCCGTAAATCTTTTTCCCTGATGAATCTTTGCCATTATTGCCTGCCGAAGCGACAACCACGATGCCTGCATTCACCGCGCGACGTGCCGCCAGACAAATTGGGTCTGTTTTGTAACTATCTTTGGCAATCGTGCCGAGACTGACATTAATGACGCGAATGTTATTGCCATTGGTAACCCATTGCTTGTTATTAATACACCAATCAATTGCTGCGATCACATTACTGGCGGTGCCTTTTCCATTAGTATCGAGTACCCGAATGCTAAATACATTCGCGCCACCGACAGCACCAGCATATGCACCATTTTTCAGGTCAAACTCACCTGCCACGAGCGAAGCCACATGTGTTCCATGTCCATAGGGATCACCGTTAATATTTTGTCCGGTGAGATCAACACTTTTGACTTTCGTACCCCAACCAGCCCATTGCATCAATCGGTGATTCGCGTCAACGCCACTATCAATCACCGCGACACTTACGCCGGAGCCACTCAGCCACGTATTGGCGTCAGCATCCCCTCTATCGCTGATGCCTGCATTCCAGTAACCGATCGTTTCGACAACATGGCCGAACGCGGTGATTTCCCGATCCGGTGAAACGTACGCCACACTACCTTCTGCGGCGAGTTGACGAATCACGTTGCGAGGCGCTTCAATTGTAACCACACCCACATTGTTCATCTTTTCTTTGATTCGCCCACCGAGCCGCGCTACTTTTTCCTGTAGTAAAATACTGGGGGTGTTTTCATCTATCTGAACAATAAAGCTTTGTTTTTCCTCTGCGCCAGCAGCAACGGAAGGCAATAATTTTCCATTGATGCGTGTACGTGTTTCCGATTCCGCGTTTTCATCATTCAGGCTTTCGCTTTTGTTGCGTGCCTGTCGCTCCTGACGGACCTGGGCAAGCGTTTTGCCAACCATTGTCTGTCGCGTATCCTCGTCATCCTGTGCCAACATCTCTTCCAAATCCGGCGCGAGCTTCGGCGCCTTCGCTACCGTGCCGCTGCGCAGGTCTTTTAAAGTTTGTTGCGGTTTGCTTGGCGCGCCGAGGATT